>Ga0307516_10001175_pt1 | contig 36563 bp, 54 predicted proteins | sample 19_EM_MG_FD_203310 | JGI IMG/M metagenome (GOLD analysis project Ga0307516, IMG submission 203310) | Populus trichocarpa ectomycorrhiza microbial communities from riparian zone in the Pacific Northwest, United States - 19_EM | ecosystem: Host-associated > Plants > Roots > Unclassified | place... | reverse complement strand
GCGGCGTTACGATCCCACGCGAAGCGTCGCGCAGCCCACACCGCTTGGCGGTGCGCTTCCGTGACGGTTCCCGCACGGATCGCGGCGATCAGCTCCTGAGCGGCTTTCGAGTGCTCGGGTCCGTTCTTCTCGAACCACGCCTCACCGATCGGCAGCACGCGCTCCGCGAAGTCGCAGGCGAGCCCGACGTAGACGCTCTTGTCGAACGCGATGCGATGCGGCGTGATGAGCCACAACATCCACTCGCTGCGTTCGCACGCCGCCCAACACTCCGCCGCAGTCGCGAACGGTTGCGCACGCAACCATGCAATCGACTCGTCGCACGCGTGGAACGATTGCAGCTTCGCGATCAGCTCGTGACGCGTCATCGCGGGCGCACTCGGTGCCGTTGCACCCGCAGCGACACGGCTCGCGTTGGCGAGTGCTCGCACACGTTCCACCTGCTTCGCGGACAGGTCGTGGTCGCGGGTAAAACGCGAGCCGTCCGAGACGGTGACGCTACCGGTCTTCGTGACGCGAATGAGATGCGACGCAGCGCGCCGACCGAACGCGCCCACGCGGGCGGTGAAGATGATCGCGCTCATGCCGCCACCTCGTCTTCGTCGTCGAGGTCGGTCGCGTCTGCGAGGACGACGACGCTCGCGATGTCGCTCGGGCGCACCCAGCCCATACGCACGAAGCGCGGCCCGCCGAGCCCCGGCGTCGTCCACGCGAGCCCTTCGACGCCGTCGTCGAAGCGCACGTCGATCAGCGACGTCGTCCCCGCGTGCGTCGCGCGCTCGACGGTCGCCTCCACCTGGTCGCCGAACGCGCCGAGTGCGAATCGCACGCGCTGCCCAGCTTCGATGCCGGTGAGCGCGCTCATGACGCCCTTCGATTGGGCGTGCTTCGCCTGAAGCGCCAGCAGTTCTACGTCATCGCGGGTCCGTTGTGCCTGGTCCATGGTCTCGCCTCCGAGCCCAGAAGCTACAGCGTCAACGCTACAGCGTCAACAAGGAATCGACATGGCGACGCAAATCGCGCGAGACTCCCGTATGCGCACACGCTTTGGAGCCGCCTTCGTATTGCTCATCACGGCCTGTTCGTCAGACGAGAGCGCCACAGGTCTCCTCCTCATCCAAGGATCGGAAGTGAGCGACCTGGCCGACGCGGCGGACTGTTCGTGCTTCTGGGCCGCGTACGAATACCCGTCTGAGCAGGCATGTGTATCGGACAACATTGCCCCGTTGACCGCCGCGGAGGAGCTCTGTGTCCTCGACGTCGGTGCGCTGTACCCTCGGTTCGAGGAACTCACCGCCTGCCGGCTGTCTGTCGAAGGTCAGCGATACGACTGCTACACCGACCACGCCGAGACTTGTGACCCGGCTGGGTTTGATGCGTGTGACGCAGCATATGACGCGGCGTACCCATGCGCCGACGCGGAGCCGTGTCACATGTTGACGGGCACGAAGAAGGCCGACTGCGATCTCGACCGCGCCCAGCTATTCGCCGACGTTGGCGACTGCTTCGGCTTCTAGCGCGCCGCGCGCTTCCGGATCTCCGTAGCCATCGACACCGGGCTCGAGCGTATACCCGCCAGCGCCAACGCGTACCACTGCGGCCCCGGGTGCTGAACGGCGAACCGGACGCTTGCAAGCGTCGCCAGCTCGGCGTCGGTCACGTCGGCCGGCGCCATGCGATCGCGCCATTCCCCCAGCTCCGGAGGTGGCGCACCCACGTCCGCTTCGCGGACACCACGAATGATGAACATCAAAGAGCTCCCCGCTAGGACCGCGACCCGGTCCACAAACGCAACGCGCGGCTCGCTGCCATTCTTCCATGCAACGACGGTCGTATTTGCAACCCCGAGCGCTCTTCCGAGGCTGCTCATGCTGTAGCCAGCGTCGAGGGCGACCTGAACCAGGCGCGGTCCGATGTCGGGCCTTTGCGGGGTTTCGCTCTTCATCTCCGTAGAGTGCACGCGCTGTATCTAGGTGCAATCGCACGCCTGGATTAACTAAGTGCCTTGACGCTGTAGTGTCAACCATGTAGCGTTGGTACATGGATCTCGACACCTATATCCGTAGGCAAGGGTACGGTGAGCACGCGCGCATCGCGAAAGAAGCGGGGGTTTTCTACACGACCATCGCGGCTATCCGACAAAGGCGCTCGGTTCCGAAGTACGCGACTGCCGCGAAAATCAGCGCCGCCACCAACGGCGCCGTCACCATCGCAGACCTCTGCGAGCCCACCGCCCCGAAGCGCAAGCGCGCGACGAAGCAGAAGCGGAGGGCCGCATGAACGCGCGCTTCATCCTCCTCCCGTTCGTCGCGCTGCTCATCGCGGCGATGACGTGTCTCGCCACGCAGGGGTGTGGCGGCGAGCCCGAGTGGCACATCGCGACCTCGCAGGTCATCCCGCTCGCGCGCCGCGACGACGCTGCGCGCTTCGTCGTCGAGTGCGCCGCGGCAGCGAACCCCAAGAGCGACGAGGAAGGCGAAGACCTCGTCAGGCAGTGTCACGTCACGGCCGAGGACTTGTTCGGCGTCCACGTGCGCGCGTGCATCGAGGGACCGGACTACGCGCCGAATCGCTCGTGGCCATGTGACCGCGTCACGACGGATCCCTGTCGCACGATGTGCGCGAGCGGGAGGACGCAATGAAGCTCGCCCTTGTCTGCTGCGGCGTTTGCATCGCGCGATCGGTCGGCACGGTCTTCGTTCGCGCTGTGAGCGGCGCGATCGATCTCGCGCTCTGGCTCTTGGACGGGGGTGAGCGGTGATGTTCGCTCTCCTCGCCTCTCTCGGCGCAATCGCGGGCGCGTGCGCGATGTACCTGTGGTGCAGGCGCGCGGTCGTGCGTGAGTGCTTCCACTGCGAAGTGCTCGCGAACCGCGGCACACGTGTCGTCCGCCTCGTGCTCGACGAGCGCACGCACGACATGAACGCCGACGACGCGCTCGGTCTCGGCGACGCTCTGACGCGGGCCGCGCGCGACATGGGTGCGTCGTGAGCATCACCGCCCGCAACCTCCAAGGCGTTCGCCAGGTCACCGTGCACCTGCGTGCACGTCGCAAGGACGGCCACCTCACCGCGAAGTGCGTGCGCCACCACAAGACGCCGCCGATGGATTCGAGCGTGCGCGACCTACTCATCAGCGCCGATCCCGCACGCGTCACATGCATGGCCTGCCGCATCCACGAGGTCACATGAGCAACAACGGCTCGAAGTGGTGTCGCCCCGCGCGACGTCTCGCGATCTACGCACGCGACGCGTTCACCTGCGTCTATTGCGAAGCGCAGGGTGGCCTGCTCACGCTCGACCACGTGACGCCCGTCGAGATGGGTGGCTCGCATCACGAGAGCAATCTCGTCACCGCGTGCTTTCGCTGCAACAGCGCGAAGCAGGCGAAGTCGCTGCGCTCGTGGCTCGCGTACGAGCGTGCACGCGGCGTGACCACAGACGGCATCGCGCGTCGCATCCGGCGAGCATGCGCGCGACCGATCGACCGTAGCGAAGGCAAGCGTCTCGAAGCGCTGCGTCGAGAGGCGGTGGCCGCATGACGTTCGCCGTCCTTGAGGCCGACCCGCCGTGGAAGTTCGGCGACTCGCTGCCGGGTCCGAAGCGTGGCGCGACGTCGCACTACGTATGCATGCGCACGCCGGACGTCTGTACGTTCGAGCTGCCGCCGCTCGCTCCCGATGCGTTGCTGTTGCTCTGGCGCGTGTCGTCGATGCAGCAGGATGCGCTCGACGTCGTGAGGGCGTGGGGATTTACGCTCAAGACAGAGATCGTCTGGGAGAAGACGACCATCACCGGCAAGCCGCATTTCGGCATGGGTCACTACGTGCGCGCATCGCACGAGACGTGCCTCGTCGCGACGCGTGGCCGATGGAAGCCACGTAGCCGCTCCGTGCGCTCGCGCTTCTCCGCGCCGGTCGGCAAGCACTCGCAGAAGCCCGCCGCGTTCTACGAGCTCGTAGAGCAGCTCGCGGATGGTCCGTACGTGCGCTTGTTCGCGCGCGCCCAGCGTCCGGGGTGGACGTCGTTCGGCAACGAAATCGACGAGGCAGCATGAAGACGAAGAAGGCAGCCGAGACGCTCGATCTCATCTGCGCGTGCGAGCGCTGTTTCAAGGCCGAGCACGGGGGGGGGGCGTTCCTCCCGAAGTGCAGCGCGGTCACGCGACGCGGACTTGCGCATCTTCATCGACATGCCGCAGAGCACGGCCGAGCACTTCGTGCGCGTCATCGCGCAGCATGGCGTCGAGAAGGTCGTCGCGCAGTCGAGCCAGTCGCTCGGCACGCTGACGCTCCTCGCGTACCATTCGGGCGCGGTGATGCTCGGCAACGCGCGTCCGCGAACCTGCGTGCTCGTGCGTCCGAAGGGGTACGCGGCGGCATGGCTGGAGAGCGTGGACGCCGCGCGAGAGGCGCTGAAGGCGCCAAAGCCTCGCACGGCCGCCGTGCCGGAGAGCGAAGCGCAGCTCGACCTGTTCGGAGCGGGTTGACATGAGCGGTCGCAAGGACGACACGGGTAAGGCCCCGTGGCATCTCGTTCCGTGGAACGCGCTCGGTGACGTCGTCGCCGTACTCGATTTCGGGGCACGTAAGTACGGCGAGGGCAACTGGCGTCTCGTGCCGAATGCGCGCGAGCGTTACTTCGCCGCGACGCAGCGCCATCTCGTAGCGTGGTTTGGCGGACAGCACGCCGATCCCGAGACAGGTCTGCCGCATCTCGCGCACGCCACATGCTGCGTGCTCTTCCTTCTCGCGCTCGGGCGCGGTGACGCATGAGCCGCCCGCGCCCGCTCACACCCGCAGAGACCATCGCGCGCGCACAGGAGGTCCTCGACATGCTCGAGCGTCAGAGAACGGCACGTCAGGCCGTTGGGGGGAAGTACTGATGACGTGGGTCCGCACAGAGGACGCGATGCCGCTCCACCCGAAGCTCCTCCGCTTGTCCGATGGCGCGTATCGCCTGTGGTCGAACGGACTGCACTTCGCGAATCGCGCGGTCACGGATGGGCGCATTGAGAAGGCGTTGGTTGCCTCTCTGAACCACCACGGGCGATGGACCTCGAAGCAGATGACCACCTTCACTGACGAGCTCGTGCCGGGCTTGTGGATCGACTGCGGAGACCACTTCGAGATCCACGACTACGCGCACCACCAGGCAGAGGCAATGAAGGAACGCGTCGAGCGGAAGAGGGAACACGAGCGGGACAAGAAGAAGCGACAGAGGGACGCGCGTGAGGGTGTCCCGGCCAATGTCCCCCGGGGACAAACGGGGGGACGCACCGGGGAAGGGCCGAGGGAAATCTCGGTCCCGACCCGACCCGACCCGACCCGACCCGGAGAGAGTGCTAACGCACTCTCGGTGCGCGTAGCCGAGGCTCCGCCCAAGAGCCCAGCCGCGACCAGGGCCGAACGGCTCCGACTGGGCTACCTCGAGCGCTTCGCCGTGGCGCTCCCGGGCATCGTGCCCCACGGCCAGGCCACGCAGCCGATGGGCGGCGGTCCCTGGCTCGATCTCGCTCGTGAGACCACGGACGCCGATGCCCCGAGGCTGCTCGACGCGTTCTTCGCCGACGACTGGTGCCGCAAGGGCGGCGCGAAGCTCGGGGCGCTGGTGAGCGAGCGCGTGCGCTTGCTCACGCAGGGTCCGACGAGCGCGAGCGCGCCACCGGCCGCGACGATGCCTGCCCCCGTGCTGTCTCCTGCGCGCCAGGAGCTCGCCGACGCCTCTGCCGCGCTCGAAGCGGCCCGAGGCACGGATTCGGAATGTGATGCCGTGGAGCGGCTGCGAGCGGCCCGCAAGGGCGTAGCCAGAGCAGAGGCGAGCGCGTGATCGACGTCATGCGCCTCCCGCCGCATTCGCTCGACCTCGAGCGCGCCGTGCTCGCGGCCGTGCTCATCGACGCATCGGCGCTCGACATGTGCGACACGCTCAAACCCGAGCACTTCTACGGCGACTCGTACGGACAGATCTGGCGCGCGATCCTCGGCTGCAAGGCACGAGGACTCACGCCGGACCACGTGACCGTGCGCGACGAGCTCGTGCGCACCGGGAAGCTCGCGCCCATCGGCGGCGACGAGACGCTCTTCGCGATCACGAACAGCGTGCTCCCGTCGTGCGAGCCCGAGCTCCACGCCCGCGAGATCATCGAGCTCGCCCAGCGACGCACGTTGATCGGCGTGATGCACGATCTCGTCGGACGCGGCTACGACCGAAAGCACGACACGAAAGCGTTCCTCGAGGAGGCGCAGCAACGCGTGTTCGAAGCGACGATCAGCCTGCGGGCCGAGGGCTCGCTCGAGCGCATCAACCCCATCCCCACGCTTCAGCGCATCGAAGACATCGCCACCGGAAAGGTCTATCCCATGGGGTCACCGACAGGACTCACCGCGCTCGACGAGCGTCTGCGCGGCTACAACGACGGCTGCCTGTACATTCTCGCCGGGCGCCCCGGCATGGGTAAGACGTCGCTCGCACTCGCGTCTGCTCGAGCGGTAGCGAAGGGCGGCGACCGTATGGCGGCCGTGTTCTCGCTCGAGATGACGAAGCTCGAGCTCGAGGAGCGTCACGTCTCGCTCGCGAGCGGCGTGCCCGCGTCGGCGATCCGCACGGGCAAGCTCCAGGCCGGACACTGGCCGCTGGTGAGCGCTGCCGCGACCGAGATGCAGTCGATGCCGATGCTCATCGACGAGACATCGGGCCTGTCTATCCCGCAGCTCCGCGCACGTCTTCGTCGCGCCGTCGCGAAGAGCGCGATCAAGCTCGGCATCATCGTCGTGGACCATATCGGGCTCATGCGCAGCGGCATGCGCACGGACTCACGCGAGCAGGAGATCAGCGAGATCGCGCGGGCGCTGAAAGAAATCGCGAAGGAGTTCGCGTGCCCCGTGCTCGCGCTCTCCCAGCTCAACCGCGAGTGCGAGAAGACGGGCGACAAGCGCCCATCGCTGCATCACCTGCGTGACTCGGGCGAGATCGAGCAGAGCGCAGACGGCGTGCTCTTCGTCTACCGACGCGGCTACTACGCGGCCGAGAAGAAGGCCGGTCGCCTGAAGGAAGACAAGTGGTCGAAGAGCGAGATCGAGGCGGGCGACGACGACGGCAAAGCCGAGGTGATCATCGCGAAGCTGCGCGCGGGCTCGACGGGCACCGTGCACTGCCGCTTCGAGGGTGAATGCACGCGCTTCGTGGACGAGTACGGCTACCGGCCCGATGCGCGCATGCGGGGCGAGGACGGCGACGGCGAGCCCTGGGACGGTGAGCGGTGAGCCACATCGGACCGCCCGCTCTGACGTTCCACGTCCCCGGCAACCCGCGCTCGTGGAAGCGAGCGGCGCGCGGCAAGGGCTTCACGTTCGTGGACCCGACGAGCGCCGCGTATCGCAACCTCGTGGCGCTCTCGGCCGTTGCAGCGCTCCCGAGCGGATGGATACGCGGCCTCCGCTACTTCGTGGCCATCGAAGCCGCGTTCCCAACGCGTGGCCGCACCGACCTCGACAACATCGCCAAGCAAGCGTGTGACGCCCTCAACGGCATCGTCTGGGACGACGACTCCCAGATCGACGAGCTGCACGTCAAGCGCCTGTGGACACACGACGAGCCCGGCATTCGCGTGACGGTATTCGTGCTCCCTGACCCACCACCGAAAGCGAAGGCGCCACGCGCGCCGAAGGAGAAGAAGCGATGACGGTCAGACCCTACCCACGCGGATGGAAGACGCAGCTTCCCGCGCTGATAGCCGCCACGCCTGGCAAGCATTCGGCTCCGATGCATCACCGCGCGATCGCGGCGCGCATCGGGCGCGGCGTGACCCACACGCATCGGCTGCTCGCGACCGCGCGCTACATGGGCATGGTCCGCTTCGTGGCCGAAGACGGCGTCGCCGGATGGAGGATGCAGTGATCGGCCGCTCCCACGCTCACAGTCCGTGCGGTCTGCACGAGACGAAGACCTACCCATGCGTCCACTGCGCGCGCGCTCACGCAGCGAACGCGGCCGCGCTCGACGACGTCATCCCCACGCACAAGAACGGGCAGCCGCTCAAGCGCACCGAGGAGAACGTCGCCGAGGTACGCAGACGCGTCGCAGCGGGGGAGTCCGTGACCGAGGTGGCGCGCTCTCTCGGCGCATCGGGCAGTCAGGTAGGCAAGATCGCAAAGGGCACGCTGGGCGTGGACAACCTGCCCGCAACATCCCCGCAACGCGCCGGCATGTACCGCCGAGGAAACGCCGAAGAGCGCGAAGTCCGGAAGACCGTGCCGTACCCGAAGCAGGCCGCGGGATAACGCCGTATCCCACACCGTACCCGTACCAACGTATGGGTGGTCAATGACCCAAACGTGCAGAACCATGGGTATGGAATGACGAAGCGTCAGCGGGACTATATGAAGGCGATTCGGTCGATAGCGACGCGGAACGGCTACCCGCCTTCACTCGCGGAAATCTCGGCTGAGGCCGGCACGTCAAAGGGCGTGACGCGGGACATGGTGCTGTTGCTCGAGCGCAACGGCTACGTGGACCGCGACTACGCGACGGCTCGTTCCATCCGCATCACCGACGCCGGGCGCGTCGCCCTCGAAGGAGTCGCCAAATGAGCAAGGAACAGCGTCCCATGAAGGCGCCGAAGCGCGTGCGATGCGTCGTGCTCTACGAAGACACGGTGGACGACGGTCCGCGCACGTGGATCGTGGGCAAGGGCACCGTCGTGATCGACGACGTCGAGGTCGCAGAGTCGTTCCCCGAGTGCAACGGCGAGATGGCCAAGGCCTTCGCGATGCGCGCCGTGGACGAGATGGAGCTCCTGTGATGCCCTGGCCCGAAATCGCGCTCGGCCTCGCGTTCTTGGCGTTCCTCGCCTGGTTCCCGCTCACCGCAAGAGCCATCGACCGGGCGTACAACCCGAAGATCACGGTGGTCGTGAAACGGGTGGACCTCGTCGAGGTCAACGGCGTGCTGTATCAGCACCACGGCCACCGCTGGTACCGCGTCGGCGACTGCAAGGAACTGCCGCTCGGCCCGTATGACCGTGCTGCGGATGCGGCGGTCCGTGAGTGGTGCTTCCGCGCGACCCACGGTGGCGCATGACCCGCATCACGCGACCCATGCGCAGCACCGAAGAGACGCTCGACATGATGGGCGTCCCGAGGCGCGCGCGAGAGCGCTGGATGCGCGAGCTCGCCGTATGCACGACCCGCGAGCAGGTGGATCTCACCGCGCGGTGTCACCAGTTGGAAGCCTACATATTCGGAAGGTGGGGACGATGAGCGCAGTACGAAGGATCCAACGTCAGATGCGCCGCGCGAGCGGCGACACGCCGAACGCATACGGGGACGCGAAGGCGCTCGTGGTGCCGATCATCGACGTGCTCGTGACCGATCGGCAGCTCCACGCCGCTCGCTACCGGATGCCGCTCGCCGTGCGTCGGTCACGTGTGAAGACACGTGTGTGGCAGGGCCGTATCATCGCGCGCCTCTCCATCGACGAGAGCGTCCGCATCGGAGATGCGCGCATCGCAGAGAGGGCCGCATGATCGCCGTCCTCATCACGCTGCTTATCTGCGCCACGCAGCTCGGATGCGCCTACATCATCGCAGAGCGCTGGTACGCGCACCGCGACCGGGCGATGCACGGGCTCGTCCGACACGCGAACGAGCAGATCGCAAACGTGGGCACCGTCGTCCAGGAGATGACAGCCACTGCCGCGACGAAGGTCAACGAGTACCTCGTCGAAGCCCGCAGGGAGCTGAAGGAGGTCAAGGACAAGCAGGCCCGGTACGACGCCGAGGCGCAGCGCAGGGGCTGGGATAGGAACCCGCACTGATGGGCGACTTCCTCGAGTTCGAGACGACCACGACAGACGAGTATGGCCACCGCACGCGAGTCTTCGTGCGCCCCGCAGCCATCCTCATGGTCAAGGAGAGCGGAAGCCAGCGAGCCACGCTCGTGCTCGAGACGCGGGACTACGTGACCGTGCTCGGGACCGCAGAGCAGGTTGTCGAGCGCCTCGACGCAGCCTCCTACGACGTGTGCGAGGTTACGCCGGACACCGACGCGCACAAGGCAGCCGCGCTCGAGCTGGTCGGCATCTGCATGCGCTCGGAGCCGATGGAGTTCGGTACGGGGATCGAGGGCACGGACTGATGGCCGACAAGCCCCTCAGCGACCGACAGATGGCATTCGTCCTGGCCTACGTGGGCCCGGCGAAGGGCGTCGGCGTACAGGCGGCCAAGCAGGCTGGATACGCTGGAAACGAGGCAGTTCTCGACGTGCAGGCTCGGAGGTTGCTCGGGAATGCTCGGGTGATGCTGGAGATCGAGAAGCATCGCGCGAAGGTCATCGAAGCTGGCGTTGCGACCTCCCAGGAAGTAGCCGTGCGCCTGACCGCGATGGGCATGGGCATGGTCAAGGAAGTCCGCATCATCGGCGGCAAGGACGACTTCATCGAGGCGGAAGTCACGATGCCCGGCACGGTCCAGGTGAGTGCGCTGAAAGGCCTCATCGACATGATGGGCTACGCCGCCCCCACGAAGACCGAGCACACCGGCGCAGTCGCGCTGGAGGTGTCGCTCACGCCCGACGTCGAAGCGGCGCTCGAGCAGTGGCTGATGGTGCGCAACGACCCCCGTGTGATCGCCGTGATCGAGGAGCTTTGCGGATGACGCGCTGGTTCAAGCATGTGGACTGTCCGGACGCGCGGATACAGCGGTCGTCGTCGAGGACGGGCTATTGGAACGGGCTCCCGCGCTGCCCGTACTGCGGAAGCGTGCTCATCACCGAGACGACCGAGCCGACCTACGAGCCCATCACGTACGACCCGAGCGACGGGTCAGCGAAGGGAGTGCGGGGATGACGTGTCCACGTTGCCGTCTTCCGGTCCCCTGGTACTTCACGTCGTGCCCATGCGCTGAGTTCGCTCCGGCATACAAGATCACGCCCGGACCCGTCATCGCAGGTCCGGTGACGCGTTGCTACCCCGAGGACATCCGCGCGATCGGTAGGACGTTGCCAACCTTCGGCCCGCGTGTGCCTCGCGGCGTGTGGAGCGGCGAATGAAGCTCGTGCACACGTCGCTATGGATGACCGACCACCCCGGCAGCAGGTACGAGTACCGCTACGCGTGTGGTGCAGCGTTCCTGGGCGCAGCGGAAGGGCACCTACGCACGGCGCATACCTCGCTCTTCGCGGCCGTCACCTGCGAGTCGTGCAAGCGCAAGGCTGAGGGGCGCGAATGATCTGGATCTCGGCAGACATCGAGGAGTGGTCGCGTCGCGATCTCGAGCGTCGCATCCGCGAGGCTCCGCGCAGCCGCATGTGTCGCGGATGGAAGGGCACGTACACGCGCTCCGGCTACGTGTGGAAGAACGGTCGATGGCGCAAGGACCGGGCGTGTCACACGTGGGACTCGAAGCGCTACAAGCGGATGCACACGCTCAGCATGCGAAGGCTCCGCGCGGGCGGTTCAGAGTTCGCGCTCGCGATCGTCAACGGGATCAACGCTGAGCGCGATTGGTTCGTCGAGATGCAGCTACTCTACGGGCCATTCCCGACAGGGCTCGAGCCGCTCCTATGCGAAGCGCGCCTTCCCGTGCCGCCTGTGCTGCCCATCATCTACGGAGGCGTGTGAGCGCACCGCACCGAACGGCGCTCGACGCCTTGGACGCGCTCGCGGAGCGCAACGCGTGGAAGCGCGGATCGCTGGGGCACGTGCTCTCACGTCGTCAGCGGCGGATGGTCGCGAAGTGGCGCGCCCGTAAGCCGAAGCGCTTCGTGCTCAACTGGTCACGGCGCGGCGGGAAGACGCGCGCGCTCGTGGCGCTCGCGATCGAGGAGGCGTTGCGCTCGAAGGTGGCGATCACGTACGCGGCTCCGACGCAGAACGACGCGCGCGACATCGCAGAGAACGAGGTGACGGCCATCCTCGAAGGGCCGGACGGTCCGCGCGTTCGGTACACGTACAACGTGCAGCGTCTGCGGTGGACGTTCCCGAACGGCTCCTACATCCAGCTCGCAGGCTGCGACGGTGCGAACCGCAATCGTCTGCGAGGCCGCACGCGGCATCTCATCATCATCGACGAGGCCGCATTCGTGGACGACTTGACGTACATCGTCGAGTCCATCCTCGAACCGCAGCTCATCACGACATCGGGTGTGCTCATCATGAGCAGCACGCCGCCCGAGAGCCCCGAGCACGCGTTCAAGTTCTACGCGATCGAGGCGAAGTCGGGCACCAACCCAGACTACGCGTACGACGAGTGCACGCTCGATGAGGTCGAGCACATTACCGACGTCCAGCGCGAGGACGCGATCCGCAAGGCTGGCGGGCGCGGCTCGACGACGTGCAAGCGCGAGTACTTCGCGCTCTTCGTGACCGACGAGAAACGCGCACTCGTGCCCGAGTACCAGGTGCACAAGGAGTGGATCGAGCTCGAAGTCGAGCGCCCGCGCAACTTCGACTGCTACACGATCGCAGACACCGGCTTCAACGACCTCAGCGTCGTGGGCTTCGGGTACTACCACTTCGCGCTGGCAGCCCTCGTCATCGAGCACGAGCTCGTGCTGCGGCACCACAGCGGCTCCGCGGTCGGAAAGGCCGTCCTCGCCAAGGAGCGCGAGATCTGGGGCGACAAGGAGCCTCTGCGCCGATGGGCGGACGCGTCGCTTCAGACGCTCGCCGACATGCGTGAGGGAAGCCGCGAGTGGTCGGAGGACGGGAAGACGCTCTTGCGCGAGGGCATCCCGTTCGCGATGGCCGAGAAGCAGGACGCCGTTGCGGCGCTCAACCGCCTACGTCGCCGCGTCGAGGACCATGAAGTCATCATCCATCCGCGCTGTACGACCGTGCGCGCGCACATGGAGTACGGCATCTGGAACAAGGCCGGGACCGACTTCGAGCGCACCGAGCACCACCACTTCGATGGTGTCGCGATGATGAAGTACGCCGTGCGCGCCGTGGAGTGGGGACGCAACCCCGCGCCGATCGTGCCGCCTCGCAACCGCGCCGACGCGCAGGTGTCGCCCGCGGTGGCGGCCATCCTGCAGCAGCAGAGAACCGGGCCCGGATCGAGCGTCCTCGACGCGTTCAGGAGATGACCATGCAGCTCGCTACATCGGCCCCGCAGCGGGCACAACGGCCCGACCCGGGCAAGACGTACTGGCTCGCGCTCGCCGCGTACAGGGAGCCCGCGCCGACGCCCGAAGACCCCGAGGCGGTCGAGATCCCGCAGTACGTGTCCGACGCCGTCGCAGCGCAGATGCTGCGTCGCATCAACGCCTACGCGGAGCGCATGCGCTCGAGCGGGCGCGCCGACGTGTGGCGCCGCATGTCGCGCTTGCAGTTCTCAAGGGACAGCGACTCGGGCCTGCGTGCCACCGACGTCACCCAGGGCGGCGAGAAGGGCGAGATGATCGGCACCCGCGCCAACCTGCTCGGCCGCTACTCGCGCGCCGTGTCGGTCATGGTGGCGGGCTCGCGGCCGTCGTTCTCCGCGCGCTCTATCGCGTCGTCGGCTGAGGCCGTTGCGCAGGTCAACGCGTGCAACGCGCTCTTGGACTTCGTGCTCACGAAGAAGAAGGGCGAGCAGCAGGGCAAGCGCGCCGAGCTCTTCATGCAGCTCTACGGCGAAGGCTGGCTCTCTGCGACGTGGGACGAGCGCGCAGGCAAGCCGCTCGGCCAGGACGCACAGGGCCGGCAGCGCTACGACGGCGACATCAGGATCACGGCGAAGCGGCCCGACGAAGTAGTGCGAGACATCGACCTCGACGAGACGAGCGAGCACGAGTGGCTCATCGTCGCGCGCCAGGTCAACCGCTGGAAGCTCGCGCAGCAGCACCCGCAGCTCGCCGACTACATCCGCGAGACGGACACGCGCACCGAGCTCGAGACCATCCGCGACAACCTGCGCCTCGACGGGCTCAGTGACGGCCGGCGACGCAACGGCGACACCGTGACCGTCTACGAGCTCTTCTCGCCCCCGAGCATCCTCGTGCCCGAGGGTGTCTACGCGATGCTCCTCGGCTCGAAGCTGATCGCGCTCGACAAGGCGCTGTACGACGACCTCGCGCACTACGAGATGATCGCCGAGTACGAGCCCGGCACGAAGAACGGCCACTCGTTCCTGTGGGACCTCTGCGGCCTCCAGCAGTGCTCGGACTCGGTGCTCACCGCCATCATCTCGACCATCGAGAACTACGGCAAGCCCGTGCTCTTCATCCCCGAAGGCTCGATGCTCAACACGGACAAGAGCACGCAAATGAAGGCGTTCCACGAGGTGCGCGGCACCGTGAAGCCGGAGTTCGTGTCGCTCGACCCGGGCATCCTCCAACCGCTCATGGCCGCACGGCAGTCGTACCAGGACGATCTCACGATGATCGCGGGCGTCAACGACACCGTGATGGGCGATGCCTCGAAGTCGCAGTCCGGCGAGGCGCTCGCGACGCTCTCCGCGCTCGCGCAGCAGTCGGTGTCGTCGCTCCAAGGCGCGTACGTCGATGGGCTCGGTGACATGATGTTCGGCAGCACGTTGCGCTTCCGACGCTTCGCCACCGAAGAGCGCATCATCCAGGTGACCGGCAACACGTACACGTCCGACGTGGCGAAGTTCAAGGCGGCCGACATCGCGTCGATCGACGGCATCGACATGCAGCTCGACGCCGCGATCATGCGCTCGAGCGCGGGACGCAAGGAAGTCGCGGACAAGCTCTGGCAGGCAGGTCCCGGCGTCGTCATCACCGCGGAGCAATACCTCGAGGTTCAGAGCACGGGGCGACTCGAGCCGATCACGAAGAAGCCGAGCTCCGCGCAGAAGCTCATCGAGGCCGAGAACGAGCGCTTGCGCGAGGGGAAGCAGTGCATGGTCTTCGACACCGACGACGACCGCGCGCACATCGCCGAGCACTCGACGAACCTCGACGATCCCGATCTGCGCATGCCGAACGAAGACGGCACGCAGAAGCCTGGCGTGATGGTGACGAACGAGCACATCCAGCAGCACATGCAGGCGCTCCTGCGCAAGACGCCGGACATCTGCGCCGCGCTCGGTCAGCAGCCGTTGCCGAGCGTGATGATGGCCGCGATGGCGCCCCCTGCGCCGCCTCCCGGACAGGGCGGCGATGCGCAGCCGGGCGAGGGCGAGCAGCCCGCACAAGAGTCACCGCCGAACGTCGGCGGACCAGTACCCACGGGCGCAGGTGCCGGGCTTCCGCCCACAGGCATCGGCGGCGCCGACGTAGCAGCCACGGAGATGCCGGCGACGGCGTGAAGGAGTCACCATGTCAGACGCAGTAGCAGCGCCGGCCGCGCCGGCATCAGCAGCACCCGCATCCACGGGCGCAGGTCAGTTGGCGGAATCCGCCACCTCAACCACCGGGGCATCCGCGACCGAGACACCGCAGTCCCCGCTCGTGTGGGATCCCGTCGAGAAGGCGTGGGTGCACGTCGGGAAGGTGGACGGCAAGGAGTCGCGCCGGAAGTGGCAGGACATCGAGCGCGACACGCAGCGCGTGCGTTCCGCCGATCAGCGCTTCGAGGAAGCGAAGGCCGTCAAGCAGGAGAACGCGAGCCTGAAGCAGCGGCAGCAGATGCTCGCGCAGGCGCTCGTGAACCCCGAGTACGCGATGCGCGCGTGGCAGGAGGCCGGACTCGACCCCGAGCAGATGCTCACGCACATGCAGCGGCATCTCGAGGCCGAACGCAACCTCACGCCCGAGCAGAAGGAGCTCCGCGAGCTCCGCGCAGAGCAACAGCGACGCGTGCAGATGGAGCAGCAGCGCCAAGAGCACGAGCGCATGTCGCAGGAGCAGCAGGCCGAGGCAGCACAGGACGAGAAGTACGAGAAGGCGTTCGCGCGGCACATGGATCGCGCTGGCGTCCCCGCGGAAGCCGGACCGCTTCGCGAGCACCTCTCCGTGCTCCTCTGGGGCATGCACGAGGACTGCAAGGACGCAGGCACGCAGATGAGCTTGAGCGAGGCGATGCCGCAAGCGATGGCCAAGCTCCAGGACATCGCGAAGTCGGTGATCACGATGATGTCACCTGCGGACCGCGCGAAGCTCCTCGGCCCCGACGTCATCACCGCGATCGCGCAGGCGAGCGTCGCGCGCGCGGCGCCCATCCCGCAGACGGTCAACCATCACGCGCACACGCAGCCGCGAGATAACGGCAAGTTCTCGAAGCACACGACGTTCCGCCCCGGCAGCTCTGCGAGCTTTCAGCGCGCCGCAGATCGCGGATACAACGGAGGCTGACACCGACGCGTATCCTGATAGGATGCGCGCAAGGCCGGTTCTCACGCCTCGCGCCGCTCACAATGATGTGGGCGGCGTTTCTATTTGGAGCGCCGAGACGTGGTAACCGTTTCCACGCCGGACCGGCACGCGCGCACCGTATTGAACGTATGGGTAGCGGCATAGCCGTTCGCCCGTAGTCTTACGTTTGTTGCTGCGGATTGGCCGCAGCCCACCCACAGGCGATTCGTCGGCCCGTCACCGCAGGTAGCAGCTACGCCTAGAGCGCGCTGCACAGCGGTCACCAAGCGGAACCCCTCTCACACGAGACGAGGTTTCAGCTATGGCAAACGTCGCAGAATCAGTGACCACGACCGAGGCGTTCAAGAAGCGCTATGTCGAGGGTCTTCGCAATCCGGTCCCGAGCTCCGCAAAGGTCCAGCGCATGCTGGATTTCAAGGAGGAGCTCAAGATCGGTGACGAGTACATGTGGGGCGTGTCGCTCCAGCTCCCGCACGGTCACACGTGGAATGGAGGGTCCAACTACGGGACTCTCATCACGTTGAACGACGCCCAGGCCGGTCAGATCAAGACCGCGAAGGCCAAGGGCTGCGAGTATATGAACCGCTCGCAGGTGCCGTACGGCGTCCTGTCGAAGGGCGAGACGTCCAAGCAGGCGTTCCTGCCCGTCATGGACATCTACATGCAGCGCCTCATCGAGGCGACCGCGCACGGCGTCGAGATGCAGGTCATCTACGGCGGGCAGTCCATCGGCACGATCGATGCCGGCGGTGTCGGCGCGCTCGCGGTGGCGACCTTCACGGCGATCATCTCGAAGGCAACGTGGGCGGCCGGGCTCTTCAAGAGCTCAGAGGGCATGCCCATCGACATCTACATCGCGGGCACCAACGACGCGCCCGGCGCGACGAAGCGCACCGCCACCGGCGCGGCTCGCATCAGCCTCGTGAACGCCGCGACGCGCGCGGTGACCATCGTCCTCGCAGCGGCCGGCGACTACGTCGGCATCGTCGCGACCGACGTGATCGTGCCCTTCAACTCGAAGGGCAACTGGACGGACGGCATCGACTCGATCATCACGACCAGTGCAGGCGGCACCGGCACGGTGCTCGGCATCGACGTGAGCCTCTACGGCCTGTGGCGCTCGAACACCTTCGCGGTGGGCGGCGCGATGACGATCACGAAGTTCCTCCAGGCCACCGCGATCCTCTCGATCAACAGCGGCGACGCGGCGGACTTCGAGGGCGGCGCGGGCGAGCGCAACACGGACGACGAGCCGTACATCTTCCTCTGCTCGCCGTACACGCAGATCGATCTCATCACCGAGCAGCAGGCGCTGCGCCGGTACACCACGCCGGAGCAGGTCAACAAGCTCAAGAACGGCGGCGCGGGCGTCATCTTCGACACCCCGGTCGGCCCCGTGAAGGTCGTGGCCTCGAGCTACATCAAGGCCGGGCACGCGTTCTTCATCCGCGCGTCCGACTGGCACCTCATCGGCTCGGCGATGCCCACGTTCGGCATCGCGAACAAGCCGGGTGACGAGAGTCTCATGCTCGACCTCCCGGACAAGAACGGCTTCGAGGTGCGCCGCTACGCCGATCTCGGTGTCGTGGCCGACGTGCTCAACACGTCGCTCAAGTGCACCGGCATCGTGAACGCCTCGCTCTGATCCTCCTGGGCCCGGGTCTGCGATGGTGCAGGCCCGGGCGTTCGCCTCTCGCTTCATGACGGTGATCGCGTGGTCTGGACCGCAGACGAGCTCCTCGCCGACATGAAGCGGAAGTCGAACCTTCCCACGGGTACGAACGCGAAGTTCAGCGACCCGCAGATGCTCAAGATCGCGTACGAGGTCTTGCTCTCGCGCGTCGATCCCATCCTCACGAACCTGCGTGAGGAGTACGGCATCATGCGGGAGGACTTCGCAGTCACCTCCGCAGACGGCACGTACAAGCTCCCGGAGCGCGCCGTCAGCGGCACGATCCGGCAGGTGCTCGTCGTGATGCCGAACGGCCGTCCGTACCCCATCGAGCGTCTCGCCGAAGCGAACGCGTGGCAGTACGAGGGCACGGGCGTCACCGCTTCGGAGCCGTCGTTCTTCGCGCTCGAAGACGACACACTGCGCTTGCTACCCGTCCCGTCTACGTCGGGGCTCACGCTGCGCATCGCGTACCGTCGTCGTCCGTCCGTCCTCGTGAAGGTGAACACGTGCGCCATCGTCACGGTGGTTGGGGCCACGACGCTCACGACCACGGGCGGCACGTGGGCAGCGTCGCAGGTCGTGGACGTCGTGCGCGCGAAGCCGCCCTTCGGCATCCCCGTGCAGGCTGCTACGGCGACGCAGGCGGCGGGCGTCTTCACGTTCGCGGCCGGGCTCCTCGGCAAGGTCTCCGTGGGCGACTACGTGTGCCTCCAAGACACCACGTGCGTGGTACCCGTGCCCGAGCGCTTCAACGTGCTCCTGACGCACCTCGCGTCTGCCGAGCTCCTCGAGGAGTGGGGCGACGGCGATGGCGCAGCCACGATCCGTGATGCCGTAGACGAGTACGTCTCGGGCCTCGTCGCAGCGCAGTCGAATCGCGTGGAGGCGTCGCCGCAGCTCGTCATCCAAGGCGGCTCGTCGCTTCGTGGTGCCTTCGGACGGAGGCGCTACTGATGAAGGCGACGACGCTCGCGATGGACGGCTTGCAGACGGACCCGGGTCCGTTCTCTGGCGCTGCGGACGGCGCGCTCGTCGAGGCGCAGAACGTCGTCATCCAGCGTCGCGGGCTCATCGAGCCTCGGCCGTCGATCGTGATGAGCGTGGACGCCACGTTGAAGGCGGGTGCGTACGACGTGCTGCACGGCCGCTACATCACGGGAAACGGCGACTACGTGTGGGGCTACAACGGGGCCGCGTGGATCATGCGCCAGTACGGCGTGCAGACGATCACGGGGCCGACCGCGTTCCTTCAGGGCTCGGTGCATAGCGACTACGTGAAGGGGCGCTTCCTGTTCACGAGCGAGGACGGCGTCTGCGAGATGCCGCTCTCCGGTGGCACGGTCGCTTATCGCGCGGGCCTCCCGGCACCGTCGATGCCGATGTCTCTGCTCGTGACGGGCGCAGGCGCAGAGTGGTTGCCCAATAACCAGAGCGTTGCGTATCGGCTCGTGCTCGCGCGTCGGCGCACGGACGGCACGCTCATGCTCTCCCCGCCCACCGCGCCACTCATCGTGCGCAACGTGACCGGCGTAGCGGTGAACGTGCAGATCGTGCTCAATGCGGCGGGCTTCGCGTACACGCCGTACAACGTCAACAGCAGCTTCGACGCGCTCCAGACGGGCGATGAGCTATGGCTGTATCGCGCACCCGTTCTCGCCGCGGCCACAGGCGTTCCCAGCGACTTCATGCGCCTGCGTGCGGTGTTGCCGATCACGGCAGGCGTCGTGCCGGAGTTCACGGACAGGCTCGCGGACGCCGACTGGAGTGGTCCACCGCTCTACACGAACAGCACGCAGTTCGGCGCTTTGCAGGCGAACACGCGGCCGTCGTACGCGCGCGACATCTGCACCTACAACGGGATGACGCTCTATCTCGGGTACAAGAGCCCGCATCGCGTCGTCGTCACGTGCAAGGCGATCGGCGACATCGCGGCCGACCCGCAGCAGACAATCTGCACGAAGACGATCACGGGCTCGGTCACGATCGGCTTACCAGACATCACGGGCCTCAGCGCTGCAGACGTCTCGTATCTCGCAGTCGGCCAGTACATCACGTCGAACGTCGGCGCGGCGCGCCCAGGCATTGCGGACGCAAAGTTTCCAGCCGACACGATCATCATCAGCATCAACGTCGGTGCGGGCTCGGCCGTCGCGAGCGCGAACGCACTCAGCACCGTCGCTGCGGGCGGGCTCATCGCATGGGACTGGATCTCCGTCACCGATACAACGGTGTCCGGGACGCAGTTTCGCATGTTCGCGAAAGAGGCGGCGTTCGCTACGGTGGACGACACCCTGTGGTTCCAAGCGCACGCCGGAAACCAGATGGGCGGCTATTCCGACCTGGAATACAGGTGGAACAACGCAGCGGGGCGTCGCAAAGACGTGCTGCTTCACGCGATCGGAAGCGATCCCGCGGGCGGCGCGCCTGAGTTCCGCAACGTGCAGATGACGTTCGAGCGCGCATCGCTCTCGACGACGAGCTTCGTCATCAGGAGCACGAAGCCGAACGCCTTCGACCGCGTCCTCGACCGCGTGACGGGCATCACGAGCAAGCAGGAAGGCGGTGACGGCCGCATCGCGATCTCGCGCAACGACATCCCCGATGCTGTGCCGCTCCTGAACTTCAAGGACGTGGGCGACTCGTCGAAAGCAGCGTTGCGCGTGCTCACGCTCAAGCAGAGCGCGCTCATCTTCAAGCACGACGGGATCTTTCAGCTCTACGGCAACGCGCCCGAGACGCTCTCGCTCGAGCTCATCGACAACACCGTCCTGCCGATCCCCGTGGGCGACTACGCGGGCGAGTGGATCACGCAGCTCGGTGACGTCGCGTACATGATGTCTTCGCGCGGACCGATGGCCGTCACCGAGGCGGGCGCGCAGCCGTTCGGGCAGGACGTGCTCGAGACGATGCGGCGTTCGTTCGGGCCTGCGTTCTACCTGCTCTCCTCGGCGAAGCTCACGAGCGTCGCGTCCCCGATCGCGCAGCACGTCGTCTTCGCGTTCGGCTCGACGGCGCTCGCGTTCAACGTGCAGACGGGCGCGTGGACGACGTGGACGACTCGGCGTTCGATGACGTCGTCATGGATCGGCGTGTACGGCTCTGCGACGTTCGCCACGGGCTACGTGATGGGCACGCAGTTCGACCTGCGCACGATGCTCGGCACGCCCATCACGGATGCAACCTCGCCCGCGAGCGGCGATTACTTCAACGCGCCGAACACGTGCGCCGTGACGGGCGCTGTTGCGAGCGGCGCGAAGTGGTCGATCACGATCACGGCAGGCAGTGAGTGGACGCCAACGGTCGGCGATACGATGGTGGTGAACGGCGTGCTCTGCGTCGTCGAGGTGGTGACGAGCGCGACCGTCTTCGAGGTCTCCGCGCCGTCTGCGCCGGGTACCGGCACGGCGACGTGGGTCGAGGGCCTTCCCGTCCGCGTCATCTGGACGTCGCGCACGCTCGGTGACGTCGGCGTCGAGAAGCGGAACGTGGCGGTGTCGTTCGCGTTCGACCTCCGCGCGCTCCTCCTCCGCATGAAGGCGTACTTCAAGAGCAACTACGCGCCGAGCGGCGTGCAGGACACCGAAGAGCCGCAGACGGTGCTCGGCTGGATCACGGACGACGCGCTCGACGCGACGTACGTGGCCGAGTCGAAGCTCTTCGCGCCCGACGTGATCACGTGCTCCGTGCCGAACGACGTCGCGCTCGATTGGGGCCTGCGCGTGGGCTTCACGCTCACGCAGGCGAAGTCGTGGTTCTCGCTCGGCGCCGTGACGCTGAACGCGCTGGGCAGCGGCGAGCGCGTCGGGAGGAATCGCGCATGAGCGACATGCAGCCGTACAAGTGGACTGCGCGCGATGCTGCCGCCGTTGCGTGGCAGCGCGTCACGCAGTTCGCGCAGGACGTGACCACGCGCATGAATCGTGGGCTCACGTTCGCGGGCAACATGGACGCGCAGATCCTAGACGTCGAGTTCACGGGTCCCGTGGCCACGCTCTCCGTGCAGTCGCGCTACACGGCGCCGCCGATGGGCTGCGTGCTCGTGCGCCTCGTCAACGTCGCGACCGGCGTCTCGAGCAACGTCGCCTTCGGTTGGCAGTTCGAGGGCGCAGGGCTCGTCACCACCACCGCATTCTCCGGCCTCGCAGCCGGGCGCTACGAGGCGCGTCTCCTCGTGCTGGGGGCCTGAGATGGCACGAGGTCTCGTCAAGAAGTTCCGGGAGCGACGCGAGAAGCGACGCGGCGCCGTGAAGGCAGAGCGCGCCGAAGCCGAGCAGCTCATGCAGCAGAATCAGGACATCGGTCAGGACTTCATGTCCCGCGACTACGTCGATCCTGTCGGGCAGGCGGCGCAGACGCAGGCTCTCGACCGCTACTCGCAGCTCGCAACGACGGGCTTCACCGACGCGGATCGCATGGCGCAGCAGCAGGCCAACGCGCAGGCGGCGCAGTACGAGCAGTCGCAGCGACAGGGCATCGTGCAGGACGCTCAGATGCGCGGCATGGGCGGCAGCGGCATGGAGGTGGCGGCGCAGCTTCAGGCGCAGCAGAGCGGCGCGGATCGCGCGCAGCAGATGCAGTCGCAGGTCGCGCAGGACGCGCAGCAACGATCGCTCTCCGCGACGGACGCGATGGCCGGACTCGGCGGCGGTCTCGTCGGCCAAGGCATGCAGGCGGGCAGCATGCAGCAGCAGGGCGGCCAGATGCTCACGGGCGCCAACGCTCAGTCGGCGGGTTACCACCTCGACCGGTCGGAGGCGCTCGCGCAGAAGCCGTGGGACAAGGTCCAGCAGATCGGGCAGATGATCGGCGGCCTCGCGAACGCAGGCGGCTCGCTCTATAGCGCCTTCTCAAAGGACTCGGCTTCGGGCGGTGGAGGCGGCGCAGGCGGAAGCTCGGCGCGGACGGCAGCGCCTGCAGGTCGCACCGCAGCGCCCTCGACACGCGTCGCATCCGGCGTGCCCTCCCCGATGATGGCCGCGAACCCCACCGGGCTTAGCGGCCCGCTGGCGTCGCGCCGAGCTCGGACGCGAGCGCGCGGGCTCGTGCCCACCAACCCCTTCGGAGGTGGCACTCGTGGCTGAGCCAGACGCAATGCCGCTGGGCCCTCGTGCACGCCGTCTGATGGCGCGTGGACGCGTGCGCCAGCAGCGCCGCACGAACCCGCAAGCGCTGCCCGAGATCGACTCGATCGGCGCGACGCAACCCGGCCCCGGCAACGACTCAGGCCGCAGCGAAGCGGACATTCGACCCATGGACCGCGACGAGCGCGAAGCATTCGACACGAGCGGTATCGACTCGATCGGCGCTGCCGCATCGCGACTCGGCGAGCGCGTGGGACTCGCCCCGAGCGCGCCCGCGCGTCTGCTCTCCCTCGGCGGCGTGGAAACGGTTACCACGCCGGACCCCGAGGCGACGCGACAAGCGGCCGTCGATCGCAGCATGGCGCCGCTCTCCCCCGAGCAGCGTGCGCGCGTGCAGGCGCTCCCGATCGTCGGTGAGCACGAGGACTCGCCGGAGAACGACGCCGCGATCATGGACGCGAGCGCGCGTGAGCTTGGCGTGCCGAATCCGCCGCCGCGCCCGCAGCTCCACACGAGCGCGATCGATCTCGGCGGGCAGAGTCTCCGCACGCAGGCGCCTCAGGCGTCGACGCCGCTTCGAGCTCCCGGCGTGATGGCGGGCGTTCCCGAGGCAGACGAAGACTTCGTGCTCGGTGCGGAGCCAGAGGCGTCGCTCGCGCCCGTGAGTGAAGCGGCCCCGATCGTCGAAGACGACGAAGACATGATCGGCGCCGTGCAGCCGAAGGTGCCGACAGACCCGGGCTTCGCGAAGGCGCGCCCCGACATGCGCGACGCTCGCGACCAGCGTGTATCCCGTGCCGCAGGCATCGCGGGCGGCATCGGGCAGGCGCTCGGCAGCATCCTCGGCATCGCGGGCGTGGCCGCAGGTCGCCCCGGGCTCGCGGGCCTTGGCGCGGGCGTGAGCGGCTTCGGCAACGCGGGCGCAGGCATCGCAGAAAGCGCGCGCGGCAACATCGAGCAGCGCGCGCAAGAGCGTATCGAGGAGCAGGCGCGGCAGCAAGAGCGTGAGCAGCTCGACTTCCGCCGTCAGAACGAAGAGCGGCGCGCTGGTCTCGACGAGCGTCGCATCGCGCAGGCGGAAGCGGCGACGAGTGAGCACGCACGACGCACGAGCGCGGAGTTCGACGTGGACTCGGCAGACGCGGAGGGCCTGCGCTCGTCGTACGACGCGCTCATCAACGGCCTGCCCGAGGAGGCCGCGCGCATCCTCCAGCCGTGGGTGGACCTCGACACGTCCGGCATGAACGCCCGCAGCATGGCGTCCACGATCGAGAATCTGCGCGCCGTCATCGACGACGAGCGCCGCAGCAACCCGCGTGCGTTCCGACAGGGACAGCGTTCGGGTGGACAGCGACGTGGCGGCAGGCTCGGCGGCACAGGCGGTGGTCGTGGCGTGGATTACGGCTACGGCGCCAATGCACGCGCGGAACGCGAGTCCGGGCCCGTCTACTACGATCCCGCGCAGGGCGAGCCGCCCACGATCGTCGGGCCGGATGGACAGGTGCGGCCGACCATCGCGCGTCCGCAAGGTGCGGCACCGACGTCAACGGCCGCTCCCCGTGCCGCAGGTGGTGCGCCGCGAGCTCCGCAAGCGTCTCAGGCAGCACAGAGCGCGCAGCCGCCTCCCGAGGTCGCCAACGACCCCGCAGCGCTCGCGCAGTGGACGATCGATCGCCTCGCGGGTGGGCAGCGTCCTCCCGTCGCTCCGGGTGGCGCAGTGGACCTGCGCGCGCGTCCGCCGACCGATGCAGAGGTCGAAGCAGATCGCAACCTCGCCTATCAGGAGTACCTGATTCAGGGCGCCGCGCGTCGCATGGGCGTGGACGTGAACACGCCGCGAGGGCGTGCGGCAGCCGCAGCCGCCGTGGATCGCGGGCTCGGCGAAGGCGCCGAGGACCAGCTCGTGATGACGGGCGCGGGCTCGCGCGAGCGCACGCCTCAGCAGCAGGCCGAAGTCGTCGAGTACGTGCGCCACTACGCGCCTGTGCACCGTCGCGAGCAGCGCTTGCAGAGCCTCGGAAGCGAGCTCGATCGCGTCATGCGCGGGCCGAACGGAAACCTCATCGTGCAGGCTGCGCTCCACGCCAACTCCGGCGTGCCGGCCGCGATCGCGTCGAGTCGCGAGGTCACCGACCTGCGCGCGCGCATCTACAACCACCTGAACGAGTACTTTAAGACGTTCGGCGGCGCGAACGTCACCGCGAACGAGCTCAGCCGCTACTACAGCAGCTTCGGCGCAGGCTCGTGGGCAGCGCCACCCCGCGCGTTCCTCGACGCGATCCGCCGCCAGCGCACTGAAGCGCAGGACGAGCTCGACGACGGCGGGACGGCGTACCCCGAGGGGCAGCGGCTCTACTTCGAATCGCAGCGACCGCGAGGTGATCGATGACTGAGCCACGCAGGCCCCAGGCAAACGCCGCGCGGTCGTACTTCGACATGATGGGTGTGACCTCGCGTCCGCGTCCGCGCCGTCGTGGTGGCATCGAGATCGACGACGTCGAGATCGGCGCCGCCCGCGTCGAGCCGGACGTCGAGATCGGCGAGGCGCAGATGCTTCCCGATGACGACGACATCGAGATCGGCGGTCCGCGCACGGACGTCGCTCCTGCGCGCGAGATGACCGTTCCTGAGATCGAGGTCATCGGCGACGCGCGCCCGTCGTTCGTGGACTCGCTGCATTCGCAAGATCCGATGGCCATCGCAGGCCGCACGATCGCGCAGCTCGAAGCGCAGCAGCCCGTGACGCAGGCGCGGCAGGCCACGCACCGTGCCGAGCTCGAGCGCAACGTCGATCGCGACCGACGACGTGACGCGGCGTACGACCGCAGCCTCATCGACGGCCTCGTGATGGACAGCGACAACCTCGAGGCGCTACGGGCTGGCACCGTTCAGGGCGTGACGCTGGGGTTTGGCGACGAGCTCGCAGGCGCCAGCGTGCATCCGTGGGACCGACAGGCGCAGCCACGCGGCTTCGCGGAAGCTCCGCGCGCGACGTACGAGAGTGAGCGCGATCGCGTGCGCACCGAGAACGAGACCGCGCGCACCGCGGCACCGCGATCGTACATGGGTGGCGAGATCCTCGGCAGCGCGCTCCCCGCGCTCGCGATGCCCGGCGCGAACGCGCGCAGCGTCGCGGGACGTGTCGGGCAGTCCACGTTGATGGGCGGCGCATTCGGCGGTGCGCAGGGTCTCGGCCACGCTCAGGGCACCGCGCGCGAGCAGGCGACGGATACGCTCGCAGGAGCGGGCTACGGCGCCGCTGGCGGTGCAGCCGGTCAGCTCGTGGGCGAAGGCGCAGCAGGGGCCGCTCGATGGCTCCGCGGCGCACCCGAAGGCACGCCCGTTCCCGGTGGCGACTTCACGCCCGAGCAGCAGGCGCGCATCGACGCTGACCCCGAGCTCGCCGATATGGGTCTGCAGCGCGACCAGCACGAGTTCCGCGCGGCCGTGCGCCGCGTGCAGACCGCACACCCGAACGCGACGCCGGCCGATCTCGAGCGAATCGAGAGCACGTACGAAGGCGGCGTCCGGGGCCTTGCACGCGACCTCGATGCGAGCGGCATGTCCCCGCGTCGCTCCGTGCCTTCGACGCCTGAGGTGCAGCGTCGCGCGACGCTCGCGCAACGACAGGCGCCCGCGCCGATGGTCGAAGACGAGGTCGTGCTCGGCATGCCCGAAGGCGCGCAGGCGGGCCGCTTCAACGACGACGTGACGCTGCATCCCGCGCCGGACCCGAACTACGTGCCATCGGCACGACGCTGGACCGACGACATCGCGCCCGATCCGCACGACGTGCATCCGGCGAATCCCAACGCGATCCCGTTCGACCCCAACGACACGCTCGAGATGCAGATGCGTCGCGAGTTCGAGCGCGAAGGCCGCTCGACGGGCGCGTCTACGCAGGCCGGCACGAATCCCAATGTGCGCGCCGGCGCACGAGCACGCGGGCGAGTGCCCGAAGAGATCTCGACCGACGCATTCCAGGCCGTCACCAATCCGCCCGTCTCAGCGCGGCCGACGACCACCGACGTCGCCGACGACGCATTCGATCTCTTCCCCGTCTCGCCGCAGACGCGAGCCACCATCGAGCGCGGTCAGTTGGCGGATTCCGCCACGTCATCTGCTTCGCGAGCGCCCGGCTCAGAGCGATCCTACCAAGCGCAGCAGTCGTTCGAGCGACAGTACGGCACCCCACAGGTAGCGCCGGCACGTGGCAGCACTGTTGCGCCCGGTGAGCTGGACGCGCGCGGTGTGCGCCGTGCGCAGTCGAACGTCGTTGCCGCGGAGCAGCGCGCAGAGCGCGGGGCTCTCTCACATGCGACGCAAGAGGATCGTCCCTGGCCCGTCAGCATGGACGAGGTCGAGGACATCACGCTCGGCGAGGTTCCTCAGCCGATACCCGAGCGCGCGCCCGTCGCACCGCCTCCGCTCCCGCGTCGCCCGGCACCTGCGCCCGATCTCGGACGATGGGATGCGCCGAACGTCGAGCCCGCTCCGGCGCCCGCACCGCGGACGCCCGGACAGCGTGCGGCTCCCGTTGTCGAAGAGCTCGGACGCCGAGCGGAGATGGAGCGCCTCACGCGCGGAGGCGTCACGGATCAGCGCGGCTTCACGCGCCGCATCGTCGAAGACCATATCGCCGACAACTTCCTGCGCGGTCGAAGCGCAGGCGCATCCGCAACGGCCAACGAAGCTCGCGCCGACATGCTCGCGCGCGACATCGTCCGCAGACTCAACGACAACCCCGCGACTCGCACGTACGCCGAACAGCTCTTGCAGGCGCATCAGTCGAGCGGCCCGCGAGGCTTCGGCGTCGCGCTGCAGCAACTCGCGCGCACGCAGCCCGACGTCGCAGACGAGCTGGAGAACGTGCCCTGGGACAACCGGGACTACGAGCCGCTCCACATGCGGCAGAGCGCGCCCGCGCAAGCGCGCGTCGTCGAGCCGAGCACAGAAGCGCCCACGAGCGAGTGGGACACCCCTTACACCCCCCGATCACGGAGGCAATGAGCCATGGCAGTCGATGTATCAGCAGCAGCAACGCGTATCGGTCCGATGGACGGGCGCGTCACGTCCGTGGCGGTGAGTGCAGCGGCAACAGCTGAGGCGGCGATCCCGTACCTCGGCAGCGGTGGCTCGAACGCGTTCCTCGTGTTCCAGGCCATCGGCGCCGACGTGAACATCATCTTCGGCATCGCCGGGATGGCCGCGCCGACTGTGAGCGCGAACAGCCTCCGCATCCTGAGCGGGTTCAAGGAGGAGTGGGTCGTGCCGCCTGGCTGCACGCACTACCGCACCATCGCATCCGGCGCGGGCTTCCTGCTCATCGCCCCCGCGAGCCCCTGATGACGCGGCCCGGCACACATCGACGAATCGTCGGGCGCCGTGGAGCGATCTACGGCATGCCGGCCGCCGCATTCACGCCGATGCTCTACTCGCCAATCTTCTGGCTACGCGACTCGTACACGCTCGCGGCTACGAAGATCGCGTCGTGGACAGACCTCACAGGAAACGGCAATCACTTCGTCCAAGGGACCGACGCGTCGCGCCCGACATACAACGCGTCAAACGCGAATCTTGGCAATCAGCCGACCGCCGACTTCGCTGGCGCGCAGACGATGACGTGCTCGATCACGGGCGGCTACGCGAACGTCACCGTTTGCTACGTGTACAGGCCCGTCACGGCGATTGCAGCGCGCCCGATGGTGACGAGCGGCGGTGTAGCCGGCTCGCTGTATGCGGCGGGCGACGCGATCGCGTTGTACGGCGCTGCTGGGTTTGACCAGCTGAACTTCACGAGCGCAGACGCGGTGAACACGAAGTACCGCAAGGCGCTCAGGTATCCGTTCGGGACTGTCGCATCATCTGCTCCGGACTCCTTCCGGAACGACGTCGCTCAGGGCGGCACACTGAGCAGCAACACGGCCACGAACGGCACTCTGTCCACGGTGACATGGACGCTCGGAACGACTGTGCTCGCTGCAGTCGGCGAGATCATCGCGTTCCCGTCACTCCTGACTGCCGAGCAGGTCTCGAACGTCAACGCGTATCAACTCGCGAGGTTTGCCGCATGATCGTTCCTGGACGCAGCTTCCCGAATCGCACATCCGCGAACGCCGCGATCAATGGAGCGGCCGCAACGTGGGTGCCTCCAACGTACACGAACGTGGGGCCGGGGCCGCACATCAATCACGCCGCGCTGCCTCCCCAGGTGATCGCGGAGCCACTGGAGATGGAAGACGGCACGTGGTCCGTGACGGGCGCAGAGCACGCGTCGTTGCGCGGGCAGAGCGTCAACATGGCGAACGTCAAGCGCCCGGGCCTGCCGGCTCCGGCGCAAGCGCGAGCGCAGGGAAAGCCATGAAGCTCCCGCTCATCCTCGCCACCGTCATCGCGTGCGATCCGCGTGGCGTACCCGCATCGCAGACGCCCTACGCGTCCGACGTGGACCGCGTGCGCATCGAGTGGCGCGCCGACGCGACGCTGCCCGCCGACGACTGCCACGAGCCCGACATCGCGCTCGAGCCGCTGCCCGCGTGCGACGGCGGATGGTGCACGCTGGCGTTCACGCTCGGCGACACGCTCGTCATTCGCGACGGGCTCGACGACGCGACGACGCGGGCGCTCGTACGACACGAGACCGTGCATTGGCTGAGCGCGTGCACGGGCCATCAGCTCACGCGCGTAGACGGCGCGCTCCCGTGGAACCGCAGCGACGCGCTCCATCAGGACCCGAGGCTTTGGGACGGCGTGCTCACGCGCGCGGAGGCATCGCAATGATCGACCCTACCATAGTCGGAGTTCTCGCAGGCGCAGTGGGCACTGTCGCGGGCGTGCTCGGCAAGACGTTCGCGGCGCGCACGGCACGTGGAGAGCGCGAAGACAGCGCCCTTGCGCGCGTGCTCGAGCGGCGCGACGAGGACTGCCGTCGTCTCGGCGACAGGCTCGACCAGTCGCGCACCGAGAGCGATCTCCGTGGCGCGCAGGTGGGCGACCTCGGCGCACGCGTCGAGATGCTCGAAGCACGCGACGCCGAGCGTGAAGCGCGTGTGCTCAAGCTCGACGAGCGGAACGACGACTGCGAGCGGCGCAACGCCGCGCTCGCCCGGCGCGTGTTCCTGCTCGAGCGCAACCGCGTCACGCCCGCAAACGATACCCCGGCAGTGATGCCGACGCAGCACGAAGAGGTAGGTGGCCATGAATGAAGAGAAGGTCTGGAACGTTCCGAGCGCGGTTGCGTTCGGGCTCGCGCTCACCGCAGGCGTCGTCCTGTGTTGCATGGGCCGCGTCGTCGAGGGCGTGAGCGTGCTCGCGATCGCGGGCGGCATCGCTGCGCCGCAGCCGCTGGTGGGTGACAAGTGAGCGCCGTCGCAGACACGCTCGCGGTCGGACCGGGCCCGCGTGTCGCGCCGATCGGCGTCGTCGCCGCGCTCGAGCTGCTGCGCCTCAACGCGGCAGGTACGGGCATCGAAGGCGTGTCGTCCGCGACGCTCGCAGCGGCGCTCGCGCTGCTCCAGAACGCTGTGACGGTCGTTCCGGACGCCGCATACGATTGGAACAGCGCCGCGGAGCACATCGCACTCTCGAACGCAGCGGGCGTCGTCAACGTCACGTTGCCGTCCGAGGCGCAGGTCGCGCTCTGGGTGCCGGGCACGCCTCCGCGGCGCTGCTCGAAGATCAACAACCAGGCGTTCGGGTGGAACTTTCTGACGGCCGCGACGTGCACGATCAACGGCGCGGCCGCCGACGCGAACATGTCGCCCGTGCCGGACTCGGCAGTGAGCGCGAACAACGGCGTGCTCGCACAGACGGTGCTCGTCTACCGCGAGACCGCCACGTCCTACTGGGTGCTCGGAGGCCAATGATGTCGAAGCTCGAAGAGGTTCCCCCGAAGACGCCGTGGATCGACGAGATCGAAAAGGTCCCGAAGGTCGGCAAGTTCATCGGCGGCGTGATGCGCCTGTTCCGCGGACCGTGGCGGCGACGTCACGAGAAGAAGGTCCAGGACGAGATCGATCGTCGCTTCCACGACAAGTTGCGGCACGGCGAGCCCGACCGGAGCGACACGCCGTGAACGCCCCGGCCGGCCCCGACTACGTGTGGGCTCCAGGCGGCGCCGACTGCCGACTTCGCAAGGAGCCGGTCGCGGGCGTCGTCTGGCATTGGACGGCGGGCCAGGGCGCGCCTGACGCCGTCGTGCGGACGCTCCAGCATCGCGGGCTGAGCATCCACTACGTCATCGGCTACGACGGCGCGCTGAAGCGCTGCGCGGACCCGGCGACGACGGTCTGCTACCACGCGGGCTCGCGCGCGAACGGGCGCCTCGTCGGCATCGAGATCGTGAACCCCGCCGTCGCCGTGAACGTGTCGTCCAAGTTCCCTCGCGACACCGTAGCGGCGCGTGCGCACGGTCGCCCGTTCGTGGCGCTCGACTTCACGCCCGCGCAGTACGCAACGATCGTGGCACTCGCCGACGAGCTCTCCGAGCGCTTCGGCATCCCCCGCGTCACGGCGCCCGGCTACGACGTAATCGACGTGCGGAAGTTCGCGGGCCACTGCGAGCACATCCACGTGAGCAAGCGCAAGATCGACTGCGGCGGGCTCGTCATGCGGTGGCTGCGAAGCCACGGCTACGGCTGAGTGGCCACAGTAGCCAGAATCACATGCCCGAACGCGATTTCCTGGCATTTCGTGGCACACGGCGCCGTGCGTAATCCACGTAAAATGCAGTGCTGCGCTAGATTTAGGTTCCAGCGCCGTGAGGCGTGCGGGTTCGAGTCCCGCTTCTCGCACTAGGCTTTCCCACGGGGCGATTTCGGTTTCGGCTTCTTCTTCGTCTTCGACGTCGTTCTCGCGCGGTGGCCACTTGGTGGCCGGAATGCATCGGCTAGGGCCGCTTCGCCTGCCCGCTGGTTGGGGCGGACGTAGCGGTTTGTGGTCGTGATATTCGTGTGCCCGAGCAGATACGCGACGCCGGCCAGGTTCTTCGTGCGCTCGAGCAGGTGCGTCGTCCGGGCGTGCCGGAAGTCGTGGAAGCTCAGGCGCGCTGCTCGATGCGGTTCGAGCCCGGCATCGCGGCCCGCACGGCGAATCGTCTCCCGGTAGTCCACGCGCTTGAAGATCGGCCCGACCTCGGGGCACACGGCGTCGAGCACGGCCCGAGCTCGTGCGGTGATCGCTACCTCGCGGTGGAAGCGCGCCTTGTCCGTCTCGCCACGTATCCGGAGCGTCGAGCGCCCCGGGTAGTAGTCGCCCGGCGCGTGCAGACGGAAGAGCGTCGAGCGGCGTAGCCCCGTCTCGGCGAGCACTGTGAAGAACGCGCGCGCGGGATTGCCCCCGCGTCCACCGCCCGTGCGCTCCGGCATCGCTTCGAGCACACGGTCTAGCTCCTCCTCCGAAAGCTCCACCGTCTGCCGCGTGCCCATGGGGCTCCGCGTGCCCGTAGTGCTCGCAGGCGGGCTCTCGATGTGCGGGATGACGCTCAGGTGGCCGTGCACCTTGCACCACCGCAGGAAGCCCCGGAGCGCGGACAGCTCCTTGCAGACCGTCGAGCGCGTCACGCAACCAAGGCGCGTGATGATGTACGTGGAGACCGAAGCGTCGTCGATCGCGTCCATCATCCGGAAGTGCTCGTTCCAGATCGACTGCGCATACATCGCATAGACCGCGACGGTCTCGGGAGAGAGCCGAAGACCGTTCGCCCACAGGGCGGCGATCTCGCTGACCGTGGGACCGATGCTCGAAGCGCGGCGCTGCGATGCCACCGCACGACCAGCGATCACGTCGGCGTAGATACGGGCTGCCGCTTCCGAAGCGCTCGCAGGATCTCGTTCGCGCGTGCTGATGTTGTGGCGCTTCCCTTGCCACGTGAACCGGCAGATCTGGAACCCGTTACGGGGGTCGGTGTAGAGGGTCCAACCTTCTGCGTGGCGAGCCATCGATCTAGGTCCTCGTATTCGTACATCCAACGGCCGCCGATGCGGATGCGTCCGAGCTTCCCGGCAACGTGCCGATAGAAGCCGCGCAGGCTGAGGTGCAGGTACGCCGCCGCTTCCGACTGCGTTGCGAGCGGCGTAGGGCGGCGAGCGGCGCTCATCGCTCGCCGCCCAGCCCACGGCCGCCTTCGATGGTGGGCTCGAGCGCGACGGGTGGGATGGTGCGCCCATCCGTCGCCTCGATCGCCTCCTGAAATCGCGCGGCTTCGGCTCGTCCGAGGTGCTCCTGAACGAGATCGACCACGTCGCACATCGCGATTCCTGCGTGCTCCACGGCAGCGGCGGACGCGGCGATGCAGGCGTCGGCGCGAACCCACGCACCCACATCACCGTCGAACGTTATTGACCGTCCGAGTGCCTCGCAGAGGTCGTCCGCACCATTTCGGTGCATACACTCCGGCGCGCACCGCTTGCCGTCGTCGGAGGTAACTGCGTGGAGGAGGATAGGGAGCTTCATTGCTGGTCACACATGCAAGGGGTGTAGCCGCATGAGACGCACTCACCGCGGGCGATGGATTCGGACGTTGCAATCTCGGCGCGTACGCGTTGGAGCACGTAGTCCAGCGCATCGCGCGATGCGTCGCAGTTCGTGAGACTCACGACCGCATGTTCGCCGCGAAACAGAAAGCACCCGCTCTCGCGGATGTCCACAAGTGCCGATTCGTACCTGCGCAGTCGGTCGGTCACGCTGCACGCTCCTGTCGTTCGAGAACGTTTGCTGCCGCGAGTCGCTCCGCGAACACGGGCGGCACGCTGTTGCCTGCGAGATGCGTCTGCTGCTCTGCGGTGAGTCGTTTCCCGTTCACTTCGAGGTCGATGACGTACGACGACGGGAAGCCCTGCGCGTTGAACAGCTCGCGCGGCCTGAGCATCCGCGAGCCGATATCCGTAATCGTGACCCCCGCGCCAAACAGCGGACGTGCGTAGCGCTCCTCAGCCGGGAAGCGCGCGAGTAGCTCACGCACCGCAGCCTCGTGAGCCCCCTCGGACAGAAGCGCCGCCGTGAGCGCGTGATGGTCGCGGGCGGTGACGGCGCCGACCGGGCGATGCATGTCGTGACCTACGACGCCTCCGAAGTGCTTCGTGATGAACGCAGCCACGAGACGATGCTTCACGCCGCCTGCGACGACGGTGCCGAGCGGCTTGCGCAGGTCGTACGTGCGCGGCGTCTGTCCCGTGCGCTCACCGTTGCCCGAGTGCACGAGCGTGGCGGCAGCGTGGTCGCCGACCATGTACGGCCGATCGGTGCCGAGCACGTAGCGATGCACGCCGTGCGCGATGCGCTGGAGCGTCTTCTCGGCGAGCTGCTTCGGGCGTTCGAAGATGGACGGACACGGGAGGGACCAGTCGATGATCTCGGCGGCCGTCCGAAACGGTGCGCGTCCAGGCCCATGCGTGGGCGTCGGCCACACGATGGGGTGGCCGTCGCAACGTGCGATCAGGAACAGGCGCTTGCGATTCGTCGGCGCGCCGTAGTCGCACGCCACGAGATTACGCCACTCGACCGCGTAGCCGAGCGCGCGGAGCTTGGAGACGTACTCGTTGAACATCTCGCCTGCGCGCGCCTTGATCGGGTAGTTGTGCACGTCGAGCGGTCCCCACCCTACGAACTCCTCGACGTTCTCGAGGATGATGACGGTGGGCCGCGTGTCCTTCGCCCAATCGATGCCCACCTCGGCGAGGGATCGGATCTCGGCGTCACGCGGCTTCCCGCCCTTCGTCTTCGAGAAGTGCGTGCAATCGGGGGAGAGCCAGAGCAGCGACACCGGACGTCCGCCCGTCGCGTCGAGCGGCTTCAGCACGCGGACCGATTCGCAGAAGTGCAACGCGCGCGGATGGTTGCGCTCGTGCATCGCGATCGCGATCGGGTCGTGGTTGACGGCGATGTCGGGCGAACGACCGAGCGCCTGCTCGATGCCCGTGGACGTGCCGCCACCGCCCGCGAAGAGATCGACCATGAGGCCGCTCATGCGCCCTCCCGCATCGCACCGAGCTTGCGAAGCGCTTCGGTGCGCTCGTGCGTCTGCCTGTGCTCTTCACGCAGCCGCTCGATCTCGTCGGCGATAGCCTTCGCCTCGGCTTCGAGCGCCTTGATCTGCGCGAACCGCTGTGCCTGCTGCACGGCGATGTCGTTCGCGACCTCGTTCGCCATCTGAATCAGCGCATCGAGATCGTCCGAGGTGGCGCCGACGCGCGCCGGCTTCATCTTCGGTGCGACCTTCGGCAGCACCACGGGCGGCGGCGGAAGGATGACGGGCTCGCGTGGAGCAGGCGGCTCGACGCGCGCGGGCAGCGATGCACCTTCGAGCTTCTCGATCTGGTTCCAGAAGACGAACGCGCCGCCCTTGGAGCCCTCAAGGAACTTCACCTTCGCACCGCGTCCGTGGATTTCGGTGATCTCGCAGCGGCGCAGCTTCTTCGTGCCGTCGCCGATGAACGTGATCATGCCGACCTGCTCGCCGATCGCGTACTGGCGTTGACGCTCTGCGATGTTCACGTCATCACCTCCGCTTCGACGACCGCCGTCGGAATCGTCCCGCGCGCGATGCCAAGGTGGTATTCCCACGCTTCCTTGAGGCCGATGTCGCTCAGCCCTTCGACGATGCCCGTCTCGACGTGCGCGAGGCACGCTTTGTAGACGCGCCCTCGGTGCCGCTTGTCGCTCACGTCCCACGCGCCGATCATGGTCGGCAGCCATTTGACGACTTCGTCCACGTGAACGAACGTTCGGAACGTGTTGATCCAGCCGTCCGCCGTGGCCTTCGCTTCGTCGATGCTCGGTCGCGACGCGTTCTGCTTCTGCGATCGCTCGCGCTCCTCGGGGCCATGTGCGTACGTGGCAAGCGGAGCGCTGATAGGCTGCGTCTCGGGATCGTTCTCGGCCTGCCCCATCTCATCGGGCGTGTAGATGCCCGAGAGGTCCTGCGGGAACGCCTTGCGTAGCGCCTGCGCCTCCGCGCACTTCGCGAGCATGATGTCGGGCATCTTCGTCCAAGTCGTGGACGATTGCGCGAACGACACGTGCCGAGCCACGGCGTACATCGGCTCGCGATGACCGCGCCGATAGACGCCCACGCGTGCGGCGGCGGGCGGCGCACCCTCCAGCCAGACGTCACGCCAGGCGCCGTCCTTGCCACACCACTGCGCGGCAGTCTGCCCCTCGTATTCGCCCGAGCGTTCGGCAACGACGCGGAGGCCATCGATTGACACCTGCGTCTGCGCAACCCCGCCGCGCTTCACGCAGAATGCCTGACGCGCGAACGGGTCGAGCCCCAGGCGCTTGCACGTCTGCACGAACAACTGGAACTCGTGGTCTGTCGTGCCCGCAGCAAACGTGGCCTTGATCAGGTCCATCTGGTCGCGCGACCAGTCCTGCGACTGCGAATGAACAATAGCGCTCACGTTGCTACCGTCGCTTCCGCCTCGCGAGCTTCGCTCGCATTGGCCGTTACCTTCGTGAGGAGGTCCAGGTACATCTCTCTCAGCTTTTGAGTACGGATCACGCGACGCGCGTCGTCGGCGGCGTAGGCGGTGGCGGCGGCGGCGGCGGTGGC
>Ga0307516_10001174_pt1 | contig 36637 bp, 33 predicted proteins | sample 19_EM_MG_FD_203310 | JGI IMG/M metagenome (GOLD analysis project Ga0307516, IMG submission 203310) | Populus trichocarpa ectomycorrhiza microbial communities from riparian zone in the Pacific Northwest, United States - 19_EM | ecosystem: Host-associated > Plants > Roots > Unclassified | place... | reverse complement strand
CATAACATCCAAACTGAAGTGTTGGATAGTTCATTTGATAAGATAGGAGTGGATAGTTCATTTGATAAGATAGGAGAGGCATGGTTGATAAGATAAGATAAGAGACAAGAGGCTGTTCCATAACAGATCAATGCTATATAAAAATGCAGGGCAAAATCGAAGATAATGCCAAAGCCTTCGAATCAGAAGATTCAGTTACCCATCGCTTTCTCATAGACTTAATCCACGGCGATAGCCATTGAAGGCTAGTGGTAGATCAGGGAGGAACCGATCATCTCGCTATATTGTTCATCGTCATTACAGACAATGAGCAGCGATGATACCACTACGTACAACCAGGCGAGACCTGCCAACACCACTGGTATTTGCACCAAAGCGCATAAGCCAGTGCAGGCGGGGCCCATAACCTATAGAAAGGTAACTACAGAAGGGTGTGACTACCTTACCTGATTGTAGAGGGTACTTAGTAGTAGACTACAGGGATAACTCACTGGAAAGCAAGTTATATTGCTGAGGCGAGTCAAGCGCCTTTATATACGCCCAAGGTATCTAGATATGGTAATGATAGTAATCTAATCTATATATGGCGTCATCGGTATGTAAGACAATACCGGAATCATATGATGCGTCATGTGATGACGTCACATGCGTGTTTCGGACATTCGTCTTTCAACACAACGCCTCACATGCACACCCCAACTGAATGTACCTTTGTTCATACTAGGACGCCACGCTTATTCGCTGAAGTCTCAAGCCTCAATCACTTTAAACATAACGCTTTCACTGTCAAGATGTAACGTTATTGGTAACCGATGAGAGACTACTAATCATTTTTTCGTGTGATATCCGAGAGATTGAAAGTTCAATTACAAATACGCAGGAAATAGGGAACCATAACCGTAGGAAGTTTATCAGTGGCACGGCGACGACCAGACAAGTGAACTTGGAGTTCGAAACACTTTCTGGTTCACGACTTAGGCCACGGGAAAAGGTTACGACAAACCCAAGTCGTAGCTGTAAGAGGTCTACGAGCCTGAGCACAGACCTTAGATATTAATCCCACCCATATCTCTCATATTGTATATGTGGCATGTCTGTCTTGTGCCCCCACTGCTCGAGAACAGCATCCATATCCGCCTTGAGTGTATTCGAGGATGACGGTATGTCCACCCCAATTTCCTGCAATGGTATCACACCCAATACCGCCGCACCACTAGGCGACCTCGACGCAATCATTTCGACAAAGGCCGCGACCGCAAACGGCTCGCATCCATGACGAAAGCACGTCCGGACGCGCATCATGCCGAGCTTCGGAAGGAGAACCTTTTTACCCTCAGATCCATCACCGAGCGCGAGCGCCTTGACGACCTCTCCGTGGTCCCAAAACGCCACCTTGAACATCTTCACATTCCTTGTTTCACGGAGTATATTGATCATATCCGGAGCAGCGATATATACCCCTAACGACAACGTGGTGATAGGCGCCAGCTGGCGGAACATGTGCTCTGGGGCGGTCCAAACGAAATCGTCCGTGTTATACGATAGGCATAGTGTGAAGTCATCTAGGGCTGGGAAATGGATGCCATCGAAAATCTAGGGATCGGATGCCCCGTCGAATTGGATATTGAATGTTGTCAAGCGCGTTAGGGTGATGTCGATAGTGGGGAGCTCTTCAAACTTGCTATCACCGATACTAAAACATCCATTCTCAAGGGCGGGGCATTGTGTCATGAGGACACGGAAAACGGATTCCCGGAGGGTACAAATGGTCAGAGATGTTAACTGGGACCACGGGAGGTGGATATTGAGCTCGTTAGAAAGGATGGCGTAGTAAAGGACAACGGTGTGGAGCCTGGGCATAGATTCAAGGGCAATGAGTTCGGCGCCGGCAACGCAGTAATCGGGGTCGAGATTGAGCGTCAGATATTCGAGATTGGGGAAGCTCCAGACGTGGTGAGGAAGGGCGTCTTTATCATCCTGGTATTGCAAAAGACAGCAGATGTCGTAAAGGTCCCGGAATGCCAGACATAATCTCCTAATCCTCTCCGCCTGAGGCCGGACCAGCTGTAACATGAAATTGGCGAAGTATCTTTCGTTTGGCCCAAAATGCCAACTCGGATCCATACTCGGATCGACATAGGCACATATCACCAAGTCGATAAGATGGCACCCGGCCTGGGAGAACCAGTATGATGCGGCCCGGCTGTGCCGTTCTGGTACTACCAGCGTATTACCTAGGGAAACTTCCATTATGAGCGAAGTCCATAGGGATGGGGTCTGCAACGCTATCCGTCGCCAGAAGGAACAGACATGACAGAGTGAAAGTGGTGCCTGATTCCGGCAGGCAGATGGCGCGTGATCCCAGGGAAACTTTTGGAAGGGTAGACACAAGAGAAAAATCTCGGTCAAAATTTCCACAGGTAGCCTACGGACGGCTCGCAGTTGTCCCATTCCCGGGGAAACCGTCCTGTGGATTGTTCCCTGCTTTGGTGAGATGAGAGTCGGAGCCATAACGGACCCGATAAGGATGGCGACACCAGTTTTGACAGGGGCGACAACAACGCGAGGTCTGAGGTTTGATTGATTATGTAATCAACTTTTTTTTTTTTTTTTGCCCTTCGGCAACCCCCGGCATCACCAACGCCCACCGACTCTGAACATGCTCTGGCGAAATCAGCATAATGTAGTCTATAATCTAAACCAACGGAGGTGATTGCAAAAGTTCGCTCGCAAAATCAAGGTCGATTTTTAATGTACGACCAACTTGAGATGTGCATTAGGAGTTTCGGAACGAGCCTTGGTAGCGTGTAGAGACTGGACGAAAAACGACGACAGTGAAGATGGGAAGGAAATATTAACGTGGCTCATTACCTTGACGGAAATGGGCATGTTGGCCATTTTAAGCGAAATGGAATCGAAATGAACTCCATTTTGGAGATCGCCGACCACCTGAGCAAAGATCGGCATGTCCGTGTCGAGACACCGTTCGGGTGGACTCCTGCCACGAGGCGCAATGGTCTACGACGACATCGGGTGGGATAGACAAGCTAATCCTGGAAAACTGTCGAGGACATTTTCAATGAGCGGAAAGTGGGGTGTGAGAGAAAGCGCGGACCTCTGCCGCTCGATAAAGCATGGCCCATCGATACTCTATTGAGTCGCTGACCTCCTTGAATCCGAGCCATATCAAGAGCAAGGCCGTGAGGTATCTAAACTTGTGATGATACATTTTGGACCGTAAGGTGTGGCTCGAACTTCGAACCGCGGACATGGTTGTATCTGGAGTGTAGACACGTGTTGCCGTCGCCAGTCGGCTGTTTGGAATCCATAGTGGAGGTGGGTGAGGGGTGAAAAGAGTCAAGCGGGAACGCGTGTTGTGTAGCTATAGTACGCCGGAGGAGAATCTTTCAGTGTTTAATGGTTGTCAGGACTTAGACTGCCGCAAGTCTAGACCGCCGCCTGGCGTTGATGGACAAGTGTTCAGGTCACCGATTCTGGGATCATTTGGAAACTGGACAGCTTGAGGTCAAAGACAGAGATCTTGAGAAACTTATACATATGTACTTTGCGAGATAAATGGCCATCGAGATTCGAAACGATGAAAAAGAAATCGAACAAGTTAGAATTTGAGATTTTTTCGGAGTTGTCCCCAGAAGAAGTTTCAGGCACAGGGGTTGCCGCAGCTGATATTACTTATCAAATGATCCCTCCCCCAAAGAAAAAATGATCATTAATTTGGCAGTGGGAGCAGGCAGGATCGGGCCTGATTATTAGGTCCTGGTGTCAGACTTGTGGACCTTTCGTCGACCTTCGGTTCTTGAATTTTGCTTGAATTGTTATGTACTCGGCACTGTCGACAGACGCAGCAGGCTGATCCTCCGTCGACCATCCTCAGGTTCCTCATGACCGGCCCTGAGGGTCCCATGACGTGCCCCTCTGCCCCTGAGCCCTGCGACATTCAGGTCAAACTTGGGATCACACAGCTATCTCGTTATCTGTCTGGCCCTGAAAAAAAACACCTTAATGAGTTGAAATACGCGATTCAGCCTCTTTCGGCTGGCCATGGGTTTTAACTGCACGGAGTCTATCGGAAATACCGACAACCTGGGAGTCCTCTGGAACGCACAGTCTTCGTCAGTCCTATGTAAATCTTGGCGCAAGTTAGCGGCATAGGGTAGTGTCGGCGAGTCTGCACTCAGACCTGACCTTCATACTAAGTTTCGAGGCATTTCATCTACTTCGTCTATGTACATTGAAAAAAAGGATTGTATGGACGACTAAAAAATGACTGTACATGTTCTACCAGCTCGGTGAGCAGATTATCGTGAGAATAGGGGAAAGAAAGATACTGGAGTGAGAAGTGATGCTACGGATACATTTGGCAATGGAGAGTGAAGGCGAATTCATGAGACATGAAGATGCTGAGGTCGTACGGACCACTGGAAGGCATCGGAAGAGACGACATTGGTGGCTGGTAGCATACCGGCTACTAGCCAGCATAGATAGCGAATAAACAGGTGTCGGTGAATGTCGACCGTGGCCCAGAACCACGCGCAGACATGAATGGCACCAGCCGGGTGGTGTGTGGTGAAGCGGGGAACGGAGAGACAAAAGGCAGCGGAATGCAAGTAATCAAAAGGCAACATGCAGCCTCCAATGATTCCTGTCAGCGTCAGAAACCTCCAGCCCCATAAACTGGTTCCTTCCCAATAAAAAATCCAACCTCTTCATCTTTTGGTGCCCGTTCGGGTCCCTCCGCGTGTGTGCATCCCTCACCGGCTGGACGGATACTTCCCCGCCTCTCTTACGAGCTCGCTCGAGCTCGTTGTTGGTGACTGGCTTCTGCATAGTTTCGTGCACCCTCTCGAGGATGTCACTGACGGTGATCCGGCGGTGAACCGGATCGTGGGATTGGAGGAACATCCGCCAGGGAAAGCCGTCGCAGTAAATCTCCACGGGCTTTGCGCTGGGTGATGCGGGTTGAGAGAGCAGGACGGTATCAAGATCCTGTAAGGACGGAGGACGGGAGACATCGAAAATGAGGAGGGGACGTGGTGCGGCAAGAGCGGGGTGAATGGGGTGGGCTTCAAGGTTTGTAATGGACTGTGTGTATGGTAATGAGCCGGGTGAGCGGGAAGGCGGGGTGATGGAGGGCATGTTATTTGAGGGTGGGGTAGATGGCGTCCGTGTGTATTCGCTTTCAAAGTCTGAAAACGCAACGGTGCTCATGGTGGGGGAGGGGAATGTGTAGTTTGTGTAGCGAGGTACGACGATATGAACGACGTTATTTGGGGTGGGGGTGGCGTCGATCTTGGGGGACTTGATGTGTTCCTCCACATCTGCGAAACGAACGCCCTTTGCAATCATGATGTCAGATCGTGTTCGTGAAGTCGAGAAAGAGACGACAGGAGAGAGGGAGACAAGGAGACAACTGAAACGGGAAGGGAACAAGCCAAAGAAATAAAAGAGAAACCAGAAATGCCTGCCAGAGGGAAACGAAGTTGATGGATAAACGTACCTGTTGTTGCATGCCTGTGAATTCTTATAGTTCATAAATCGCACAGCATGAGTGACAAAGCCGTCATCGGGCTGTGTGTAAAAATTGAGTCCGTCCAAAGACGAGAATAGCACGCTAGACGGAAGCGCACTGCCATGCGCTATCCAAATATGCAGATAACAAAGTCGTGTCATATTCTTAATCTGGTTAGTCTGCCGTGCATGTCGGCCGTCATTGGTCTGCGCTTTGATATTGAGACCTGAAGTCAACTGTCATACCCCGATCTTATGACACGGCGCTTACCAGACCAGCCTTCCAGTGATCATGGGGTCTTGGCGTTTCAGTGACAGCGGAAAACCGGGGTTCTCGGTTGTTCCACCGGATCCCCCTTTCGTGCGGAGGCGAGTGCCCTGCGTGTCCCTGTTTCTTCGGGTATTTGGAGGGTGCAATTATGTCGTTCCGATCCTGGCCCCGTTCACCGCTGTCCTGATATTTCTGTGTAATTCAATAGAGTCGAGGTGACATGTTACAGCCAAGTGAGCGCAAGGCTTGATATTTACATACCTCCACGAGATTACGGGTTGTCCCTGAGTAATCACCGAGACGAAGTGATGAACATTGCATATTTCTGGCTAAACCCTTGCGACTCGGGGCCACTGCATGGCATACCACATGTTCGAATGACACATCGTCCTGTCACAACCAATCAAATTTTGGCACTCGCCATCCTGTTACCAACTCTCGGGGTGGAAATCTTGTTATAAATGGCGGACAGTCTCATGGCTCTGATCTGGATGAGTTTCGGCGGATTGGCGTGTTTCATGACAAATAGGCTCTTCGTCCATAGGGTGGTGTCCTAGAAAAAGAGGGTGAATTTGTGATTCTAGACCACGATGTTGTTGCCCTGTGCTTCCATTAAGTACGACACGTCTTTTCCGACGCGAATTTCCTGATTTGCAGTTTACACTTTGAAGTGATGCACGCGTGGGAAAATTACTCGTCATCACGCTCGTTCTCGAGCTCGTCGCCAACGTCAATGAACTCAACCTTTTTGCAACATTTTTATTTCGGCAGAACATGATCGTGGTCCTAGCTCCGTAACACCTTATATCTATTTTGCGTCTCGAAAGGACATCCCTTGGTTCCGCCAGGCCCTGTTGGACTTCACCTTCCACCGTAGTCTGGGCCAATGATCACGGGCTTGCTTCGGGGTGCTCTAGCCACAGGTACGTTGCAAATCCATAAATACAGGAAGTCCGATGGTTATAAAAGATAAACTAGGTGGCATGTTCGCACTACCCGAGCATTTCCGTCGACGGGACGACGTGCTCACCGCAAAATCTGTGGCCAATCTACCTCCAGACCTCTGGATTAGGATCCTCGCATATAGGCATCTTCTTCCCCACTCTAAAATCTTTAATGCGTGGTTCCGAGTTAATTGTACCGCACGGAACACTCATTGTTGCTCCGACTCCAATGATGGTGATGTAGGTCATGTCAAGAGCACATCTGCGGAAGAATCCCGCTCTAGGAATCCCTTTGAGCTCGTATAGACTCTCAGGAAATTACTCAGAGCCTACCTTAGGATGATTCAGCAGAGTTCGCATACGTCGGGTGCGAAAGGTTATGTGTATGAAGCCTCAGCGACGAGAACAGTCGCGCGGGTAGAAGAGATGACTGTCAGCCACCCATAGGTACCCCAAATTCGTCATGCACATTGTCGGGACAGAATATGTGGAAACGCAAGTCGACAAAGAACAGTGGCACATTTCCGTCACAGAAGAGTGCCGAATCAAGTGCGTGATATGTAAATTACAATGACATCAGACCTTGAGAAGGGTTGCGATGCCGTTCGTTGAATCGCTCCTTTCTGTTGAGTTTCAAATGTTTGAGATGGCGAGTCGAGCCTCAAAGGATCGGTTATATAATCCATCAAAATCGACCAAAGGAATTGGTTGCCACTCTTCTCACATCCTTGCTCACATCGATATCCAGTCCGTCATATGGATGCTCTGACTCTCATCTCCTTAAAACACCAAAACGTACCCGGCACCCTTCCCCCAGGTTTCGGACGCGTCACCGTCCATCAGCTGCCCGTGGAGATTTTGGTCCAAATCTTTCTGTTTTGTCTGCCCTCCGGGCCGCCTTTTCCCTTGGATCCCTCACCATTTGCTTCCCAAAATCGGGCGTCACTTTTACTCTGTCAGGTCTGTTCCTCCTGGAGACGGATAGCGTTGCAGACACAAGCCCTCTGGACTTGTCTCGTCTTGGAAGTTTCTGTCAAAGATTCCCAGGAAGTATCGGAGCGACACAGCCAAGCGGCATCTCATTGGTTCTCGCGGGCCGGATGCCATCTCGTCGACTTGGTGGTACGGGCCTATGTCGATCCGAGTGAGCCAAGTAACCATTGGGGCCTAGACCAAACATACTTCGCAAACTTCATGATGCAGTTGGTCCGGCCTCGCGCCGAGAGAATCAGGAGCTTACACCTGTCATTCAAGGAGCTTTACGACATCCTCTGTCTTCTGCATTTCCAGAATGATAAAGACGCCCTTCCCCACCACGTCTGGAGCTTCCCCAATCTCGAATACCTGACTCTCGACCTCGACATATTCTGCGTTGAAACCGTCGTGCTTACTGCTCTTAAATCTATACCCAAGCTTCACACTGTCGTCCTCGACGGCGTCATCATTTCTAACGAAGACAATGTCCACCTCCCTTGGGCCCAGTTAACATCTCTCACCATCCATGACATCGAGGAACCCATTTTCCGTGTCCTCATGGCACAATGCCCGGCCCTTGAAACCGGATATTTCAGCATGCGCGATGGAGAATCCGGAGAGCTCCCCACCCTCGACGTTACACTCACGCTCTTGACATCTCTCACCATCTACTTCCTCGTCGGATTCAATCCCTCCATTTTCGATGGCATCCACTTCCCAGCTCTCGACGACGTCGGCCTTTTCCTGACGTGTGACATCAGCGACCCGGTTTGGACAGCGCCAGAACACATGTTCCGCCAACTGGCGTCGGTTACAAAGTTGTCACTAGGAGGACGTATCGCTGCTCCGGATATGATCAATATTCTCCGTGCAACGAAGAACGTGACCAACTTCAAGGTTGAGGTTGAGGACGGGCACGGAGAGGTTCTCAGAGCGCTCACACTCGCTGGTGAATCGGAGAATGAGCAGCTCCTCCTTCCGAATCTTCGTGTGATGCACGTCCGGACGTGTCCTCGCCGCCGTGGTAGCGAGCCTTTTTCAGTCGCAGCTTTTGTCGAAATGGTGGCGTCGAGGTCGCCCAGTGGTGCGGGGCCTTTGGGTGTGGCACCGTTGCGAGATGTTTGGGTAGGTATACCGCCATACCCGAATACCCTGGAGGCGGACGTGGATGCTGGTCTTGAGCAGTTGGGGCATAAGACAGAGATATCGCAGGTACGATACTACGAAGAGGATGAGGAGTAATGAGCAATGAAAGGTTAGTGCTCGGGCTTGAGATATGGAAGTCTCGTTAATGATAGACCTCGTACAGGTACCGCTTTCTAGAATCCCCCTTCCCCAGAAAGCGATGAATAATTACCTATAGCATCATACCTTAACTCTCCCGTTGCTTAACTTCCTGACAATGATCTCATTTTCGTGTTGCTTTTGTTTGTGGACGGACGTCCCCCAGGATGAGATGGAGCGACTTGATAGAAACGAGGGGAATTTGTTGGGGTCGCACGGGGTTGGCGAGCCAGGGCCGGTTCGTTGACTACCGGCACGAAAGAGAGCAGTCATGAACATTCCAAAGCATGGGATATAAGGCCAAAAATTATCATGTAGGTAAATAACTGAGATCGAACCATTAGAAAAGCAATTCAAGAGTCTGACTATCTCCACCTCCTCATCCGCTCTGCTCTAATGAAGGGAACTCGAAGCTCCTATCACTGAATCGTCGACGTCCTCGGGAACTTTCCCGTGCCACCACTGCTGGTGCCCGCTATGACCCCATCTTCATCAAGGGGTGTCCGGGTCGGCCGACCCCCTGTCAACTCGTCCTTGAACCGAATAGACCTCGAAGGCGAAGAGTCCCTCGTCGGAGGGGCAGAGTGCAGCGCGCGGAGATGCTCGACACGGCGGCTGTGCACGGAATCAGCTGTCCCAGGCCTCGTGGGGTTGCGCGAGTCGCGATGTCGTGATGGCCCAGGGTCATCAGCCGTGCTGTGGCGGGTGGCCCCGCGTGAAGAAGTTGAAGCCGGTCCCTCTGCAGTGTGTGGGCGGGCGTTTAAGGGTGAGTTCGACGTCGAAGGTGAGGTGGAGAGAGGGGATGAGAGGGCTCGTTGGTGGTGTCTCGGGGAACGACCAGGAGATTCAGAATCTGGCTCTGCATAGATACGCGAACCAGTGCTGATGCGGATCGTCCTGGGCTGAGCCGGCTGACGGGGGTCTTCGGGCACCGGCGATGGCGCAGTCCTGACGGAGCTGCGTCTACGCGCGGCGCGGCGACTGGCGGACCCGAGGGAGTGTTGATGCTGGTGGTGGTGGTGGTGATGTATGTGGTGGACCTGCGTTCGTCCGGGGCCTTGTTCTTTCATTTTGGGCGCGCGGGAACGCGACTTGCGGTCATCATCGGGAGCATCAAACGATGGTTCATTGTCGGATGCCCAGGCTTCTTCGTCGTCGTCCTCTGCGATCTTTTCGTCTTCCTCGGCTTTCTTGTCCAGCTCAGATGTAGACAAGAGGTGGTTCATATGTGCCTCGATGGCCGCGATCTGAACAGCAACGGATTGTGCGGCGCGATGTTCAAGATTCCCCGCAGCCTTTTTCAGTCCTTCCAGGAGGTGAAGCGAACGCCGGATTCCGGAGGAGACTCCTGAGGTATTGTGTCGGTCTCCCTCGATGACCTCGACATTGGCCTGGATGAGCGCAGCGGATTAGCGCAGAAAATGATCAATATCAAGTCACGCACGTCGTCTGCAGGCGGTACTCGACGCTCAAGGATGGTATGATGCGGTTCCTGCCACGCCGTCACAACTTCCCCCTCTGGACGTTCCTCCGCCTTCTCCACAGGTGACTCCACATCATACGTTATCTCTTCCTCCGCCCTCTTCTCAGAAGGGCTCAGCGTCAGGGTCCCCGAGTCTGTACCCTTCCTCGATAGTCTTCCTTGCTCCATAACACTGTCCCGGTTAATGACTATATCCGCACCCCGATCGACTATTTTGAGTTGAGTAGCCCAATCAGGGGCCGAAGCGTGTCGGGACCATGTACGGGACACAGTTCGGACCCGACGGCCGAGAGAGAACCCTGGGATGGAAAGGCCGTGGATAGCAACGGAGCAGAGAACCATAAATGCGACGATGGGCTGGATGAGGTCTTCCAAGAGGATGATTTGTTCCGTTTTTGGGTGCGTGTCTTTATGGATGACTTCTATCGCAAGTGTCGAGATAAAGACAGCCCCTACCATACCCGTGAGCGAGTATGAAGAAGGAAGGAAGAGGAACGCGTACCGATACCGATTGGTCCGAAGTGGCCACTGAAGATGGCTTCGCGGAAGGTCTTGATATCTGGAATCCACTTGTATAAGCCGATGATGATGGGAAGCCGCCGGAGGAGCAGCACTAGGATAGCCAGTACGACGAGGCGCCAGATTCTAAGCGGGGTCTGAGGGTCGTGGAACGCGGCAAACGGCATCCATGCACCAACATACACGAATGCCGTCACATTGAACAAGAGATCAATGACAGAGCTGAACACTGCCTCTTCCGTTTGTTTGTTAAAGAATCCGTCCCAGGCGAACGCAACACCGCATGAGAAACATGCAAGGAGGTCGTCGGAGCCGAGAAGGGTGGTGACGCCAAGTGTGAGCATGGCGAGGGAGATGTACTGTGCGACGTAGGATTGTCGGTCAATGAGGTTGAGACGCTGACAGAATTTCATAAGGTGCCGGAATCCGAAGCCGAGGAGGGCGCCAATGAGAATTCCAAGGATGATTTGGTCTGCGGACAAGCTTGTCAGCAATTGACGGAATACAAGGTAGAACGAGGGACTGACAAAGCCACAGTAAGAGGATCCAATCGCGGATCGACTCTCCTACGTTCCTGTACATGAGGAGATAGAGAGCTATGAAGAGGAAGGGAAAGGCGGCTCCGTCATTGCAACCGCTTTCAGCGGCGAGAAGATGCCGTAGGTGAGCTGGGACGTGTTTTTCCGCCCATTTTCCACCGACGACTGCAGCCGCTAGGATAGGGTCAGTGGGAGTGAGGCAAGCAGCGACGGCGAGGCATGACAGGAAGTTGAGGCCGGGGATGAGGGCGTAGATGAGGCCAGCGCAGACGAACCAGCCCTGTATCAGATTGGATGGTTTGAGTTTGGAACAAGGAAAGCTAAAAGGTAGGAAGGGTTCGCACCCAAGTCATAACTGGGCCCACGAGAAAGGCCAGGCTCTTCCAGTGGTTCCGCATGTAGGCTTTAGGCAACTCAACTCCAATAGCGAAAACCCCTATTGCGAGCACGACGCGGGTGAATTCAAGTGTGATAGTATCCGTCACAGTTTCCGATGCGCCGGCCCATTGGCGTGGATTGAGTATATCAGCGCCGTATGGACCTGGATGGGATTATGTGAATGACGCGCGGGGGCAAAGAGAAGTGGTGCACACCGATGATGACGCCGAATATGAATCCCATCAATGCTTCACCCATGTATAGCTTGTGTAGGTAGATTCAGTCTCACAAAGTGTGTCAAGAGTGAAAGAACTGACCTTTTCTCGAAGGAATAAAGACACCATCCCAAACTGGAAATACGTTTGTTTTAAGGCCAAAGGAATTTCTGAGATGAACAGCCAGCCACTTACGAACACGACAAAACCTCCCAGGCATGCGTAAAAGATGTGAGGCGTCGACACCTGGAACTGCAACACATGGTTTAAAACTCTGTCAGCACTTGGAAGGATTATGCCAAAAAAACTGACAGGATCAAACGCGACGACCATGACGTCGTTGTAGCGGTACCGTTCGAGAATGCGGGCACGAGTGGCGAAATTCACTCAGGTTGTCGAGATAGAGGTCGGGAAAAACGTTTTGCCCTTTATGTATTGGAGGGGTAAGGGTCCTAAATCCAGGCGTGCCTGCCGAGAGCCCAATATCACAAATGTCTGACACAGAAATAAACCTTACCTAAAAGGATTATGTAACCACACCGTTAATAGTGGGGATTCCTCTTTAGAACGAGTCAGCTGGACAAGAACGACAGGATTGTAAGTATACCAGACAGGTCTCTTCAAATACAGGCAGAACGTAGGTCGCAGCAGCAGGGGATATTGAGCATATCGACAGGTCACGCGGGACATGCAGGGTCGTTGGTCATATTTCCGCTTATATTAAGTAAACCGGCCGGTACCAGTAACTTAAAACTATATAGGCGGTTGGGAATTTGAAGATTCCTCCTCGTTGTAGGGAACTTTATTTAGACTCGCAATGGTGATGGGTGTCGGAGGGACTGAGGGTAGCACGTTGGTATGTAGTTGGGTGGATGGGACGATAACAAAATACACCTCGTGGTTGCCTCAAGGCAGAGCCAAGCCAAACAAACATCGTTACGGCAGTGTCAAATTTAAAACCCTTGTGCCCATGACGCACAGTCCGACGAAGAACCGACTAAGCTCCTCAACAATCCCCACAGGTGGCTCCAGGTCATAAATCGGCCATTTTCTTACCACCCGATCTCGGGCCCCGGTTTCTACACGTCAGCAGTTTCGCTCCCGCCTTGGCTGGAAGCACTGGTGGGAGTCAGTGCTCACCCAGTCACCTGAGGTGAAAGATATACTCCGTAACGCGCCTGGCGGCGGGTATCAAGTTTCAAATATTAACGGTGGTCTTGTACTCCCTACAAAGTTTACACAAGCGTCAGAATCTCGGCAGGACACTTGACGCCGTCCACACTTCAAGGAGCCTTTCGTTTGAAGATTCACTCACTCGATTGAGACGTAAGTCCAATATACCGCCACAGATCCAACTTCTGGATCGTGGACAGCGATCGATGAGGACGTCCTCAAGTCTTCATTAAAATCTCCAGGGCTATGCAAAGAGGCCGAAGGTGACGAAGCCATCCTACACCGCGACCACGATTTCTATACGCCGACCGTAGCTCTACTTCAGCCCGGTAAGTAATAACTTGTCGATTGGTGGCCCCGGCCACGCTCTGATGTTGTTATATCTGAAGCCATCGCTCTGGGAAATTCACTAATAGGCCTTGAAGTGGGACCCAGGGCACGGGAGCACGAGTCGCGCGAGGCGAAAGCAATGAGAAAATCGAGCGTGGTTAATTAGGTCACCATGGCCATCAGGTTAGTATGAGAAGTGTATGCGATCACAAGGTGGGACGGGATGGTTGGATCGGGGATAGCTACTAGTCGCTTGATCGTCACATCTTTGTAAGTTCCTCCTTGATTGTCGCCGACCACGTTCAGACCAGTCCAGACCTCGATCCTTATCCAACATCGATGCCGCCTTCCGGGCAATTTTTGAAACACGATCGGAGGCCAACCTGTAGGTTCAAATATCCTGCAAGAGTTGGTGTTCTTCGCGACCCACGGGCTTGAATAAATACGTATTGTTCGTTCGAATCACTCTACTTGAGATGGGCTCCGGGTCTGACTTCTGGGGATGTGAGGTTACGTGTGTCAACATGAGGGCCGCGTCGACTGCGGCGGGGGATGTTACTCTCGCATCCTCAAAAGTTGACTTCGGGAAATTCGTCCCGAGCCCGCAATTAAATTGAGTTAATAACATTTTGATAAATCGCTGGCAGTACGACTCGTTTTATTTTTACTCATCTCTATCATTGGAATGGCCGAATTTGAGAAATCTGTCAACTTTACGGAAAGAAACGGAGAGTGGTATATGGAGACGGTTTAAATGGAGAAGAACCGGGAGAAACCGGGAGGGTACATGCGTTCATTTGACACTCCATTTAGACACCATATATACTGAAGTCTAATCTTGGGACAGATATGGACATCTCATACTCCGGATAGTTCTGGAAACGTGAAGTTCCCCAGCTTGTAACTTTAAGTGTGAACTATGTATATCTGTCAATCTCCGTTTGCACGTTCCCTAGTACACTCCAAGATCTGATCACGCGCAGCCAAACTTCAGGAAGGACTCGGAACTTGAAACGGTATCGCCAATACAAGTCCTTGAACTTGACCCCGCATCCCAACGCTACACAATTGGTCGGTTAACCATTTGTTAGACGGATATACATAGTGAAATTTAACGCACGCAGTACTTGGCTGTAATTCTATCTTCGACACTTCGTGCCCAAAAAAAAGTTTGACGAGGGCATCCGATGACTTATCCATCATATCTTGATACGATTATGCTGGAAGCACGCAATTCCAGTGGGAGAGCGGGCATGTAGGAAATAATTCCCAAAGCTTTGTGCCCTTCGTTGACGGAACTAGAACGGGAACCAACTCAGGCACCTTTACAGCTGGGCTCCATGAGTGGGAACAGTCACACCTAGGGTTCAGGACTACACAGGCTGCGGCTTGAGCGACCCGCGAAAGCCAAGTTCTTCGTTACCAGCGAGACGGACGTGGGTGCAGTCGCTACCCTGCCTCAGCCCGATTTAAGGACAGAAAGAATCTCTCTCCACGGCCATCACCCGGCACAGCGCCACATAACATGACGTCCCTCCGAATACGGCTCCGATATAATATATGAGCAGGGGAAAGCGATTGTAAGCACCACTTCCAGACGTACCACATACGACGACCCTATCCAACCCGCTCCCCCATTCCTTCTGGTACCAACTTCACTCATCCTCTCCGGAACTTCCTGCCGCGAAATGGCCAAACAGATGACTGGGTCTGATGCCGGTAAGATCCTCCTTCCTCGACATAGCAAGAAGAGAGATTCACTCTGTCAGCGAATAAGACGGTTCCCACCCGGGACGACCCCGGGCTTCAACACCCAGCCAAGAGCCAGTGCGAGTTGACGTTGGCCTTGACTACGGATTGCAATTTACCAGCGGGTTCTCCTGCATCACAAGACGATAATGAACACTGGATGAATATCTCTGCCTCCGGCCAGGGCGTTGGGATCCAGAGTCTAGCCGATGAATTGGAGTGGCCCGGGTATGACATGGATGACATGTGGGGTAATGCGGTGTTCGCCGTGCGGCCATCGGATGCCGAGGGCCGAGGGCCGATACAGGCTCTGGTGTCACCCAAGAGTCCGCCACGGCACGTACGCCATCTTTATGCAAGCATCGATTTGCCAGAGTTCGAGGACGATGGGGATAACTCTGCTGACGCTCACTGTCCCACTCCGCCAAGTCGGTCGTCCATGCCAGCTTCGAGGACAGCTCACGCCGCGATCGACGAGGCTTTCTTACTCCCGCTGTTTGTGAATGCACTCGGGCTGTACTGAGAACTACCCGCATCTGTCGATCAGGTAGGGTGCGTCCCAGGGTCCCACGATCAAAGTGTCTGGGAGTTTCCACGTCGTCTCGGGAACAAAGATAATTATATCGCAGTCCCGCAGAGACAGCGGGACTATCCTGACCTGTATAGCTGGAAGCGTCTTATAAATGGAGCAGCAGGCCACGGGGCAGGCGAGGAATCCACGAAGTACAGTACATGAAGGAAGGGTTCGCTAGAGGACGCTGCGTCTCTCAAGTTGACGGAGATAACAGGATTATTCGTCCTCTATGACAATGGAAACAATCCATGATTTTTCGATGAATTGCAAACGAACCTGATCGCGTTGAGCGATGTATGTACATCTGTGTGGAGGATGAAGAGAAATAATGTATCAAAGCGACCGAAACCTATCTTACGATCAACATGTTATCAAATTTCACCCTTATTTACTCCCATAGTCTTTCCCATCGACCCCTAACAGCGATATACGATCGACTGCCTTGCATAAACTGGTTCCTATCGTTATAGATACTAGACTTCAATATAAGTATACCCGTTCCGTGGATGAACGGCAGACACTGGCAGTCCTGCAATCGCATCTGGAAGAAACTGTCTTCGTGTTTCCCCAAAGTTGCATTATGACCATGATGTTGATACGCCGCAGACAAGGAAACCTTCCCAGAGGCATACAACGAGGCAAAGATTTTGTCATCCTCCCGTAGTTGAACCTTCATGGCATTTTCAAGATCTGAATCCAAACCATTATACCGCGACACCGACAGCCAAAGGATGTTGAGCTCCTCCAGCTTCTGGGGGACTCCACCGCATCTGAGGACGTCGATCGCGCTTCGCCCGTCGTAAACTTTGAGAGCGAAGTAACGAAGTGATACGAGGCCTTCTAAACCAATCAACTTCAACTCGGGCGACTCGGGAACCATGTCTATGACTTCACTCGTGAGATCTTGAGACCTCGGACTTAAATTCACGCCAGACATATCGAGGAACATACCGAAGCCCATTTCCATAGTACCTGAAGAACCCGTCGATCAGCCAGGGTCTCGATCAGCTGTACGAGAGGTATCTCGAGTCTCGACAGCTCGTAGCTCCAAACCTAAGATGCGCAGGATTCGTATGTAGGAGAGATACTCGGGGTGGCTGGAGAGGACGTGGTTTAGGCTGTCTAGGATCAAGGCACCGCCGTAATGAATCTCGATGTCGAAGAAGAGCTGCTTGCGGCTCGGAGTGAGGAAGAAATGACTGAGATTTGACTGGGATACCCGAGTAAGGCATCTCGAGCCTGAACACCCGAAGAACCCGTCGATCAGCGGCGTCCTCGATCAGCTGTACGAAAAATGGTTTCTCAATGGTCTCAATCGCCAGCCTGGAAATGCGCAGGATTCGGTTGTAGGAGAGGTACTCGGGGTGAATGGACAGGACATGGACGAGGCTGTCCACATTCGTGGCGCGGGAATGAGGGGTCTCGATGTCAAAGAAGATCTCCTTGCGGTTCTGAATGAGGAATGAGTGGGAAACGGTGCAGCATTGTAGCAGGGTGGCGCGGTCATCCCGGAGGCATCGGTTTTTATCTCGCCCTGCGTGAAGGTCGGGGAGGCAAGGGAGAGTAATTCTACAACTTACATAACGTAGAGCCGCGATTCGCTGAGTTCCGAGTTCGAGTAAGTCTACGAGGAATGGGCCTTGCATGGCAGGAAGTTCATCGGACCACTAGGTAAGTACGCGCGTCAGCACCAACTAAGTTTGATTGATGACAAATTGTAATCTCGGCCGTCTACTCCCGATGATAAGGCTGGTGAGGTGCGGTTTTCAACAGTACTCCACAGTCAACTACCGGTGACGGACCCCACCATTGCGGTTTTGTCATTTACTATCTCTACCGCTGCGCGTGCGGGAACGATGGCTAAATGCCGGAGTTGACCCCTCTTTTGTAAGTCCCCTCCCTTTTGCTACTGTTGGGCCCGACCCGGCCGTCTTATCTCCCACACCGCTGGCAGGAGACGTTACAAGACGGACTTGTAGCCTAAACCATAGCCAAACACATGATCAGATCGTGTGATTTTTGGCGGTGTATCCATGACGACCGCAGGTGATCAGATTATGGTTATCTATACAGGTATGTGTACAAGTCTGACTTGTAATGTTTCCTGCCAGCAGTGCCAGTCCTTCCAAGCCACTCCACCACAATCCCTCTCCTCCCATATGCCATATGTGCGTCTCCCCTGACTGCGACTCCCCCAGCCCTACCTCCAACAGTAAAATTTATTATAATCCATTAATTCACCACACGACGGGAGTCCTTTCCCCCTTTCCAGTCATTGTCGGAACTACCAGTCGCCAGCCACGTCCCATGCCACTCCCACAGTCCAGTAAACGCCACGTCATAATAGGACGAGAGCCGTACTCCACCCCATCTTCTCACCTCCAGCCTCCCGCAGCTGCGACGCCCCACCGAATCCCATATCATATGCTACTTATCGTACGTCTCCAGCTACTGAGGACATACCAACCCAGTGCCGGGTTTGAAATATCTATCACCTGGACGCAGAGCTTTTAGAGCAACGATCGAGCCGGCGTGTTCCGTCATGTTGCGATTGTGCCTATTTCCGTTCAAGCTGCGTTTGGACAATGAACTTTCGCATCCCGTGGACGGTGTCGATTGAAACTATCCATTACGACTTTCATAGATGCGGGGAGGTCGTTGCAACCAACAAGCTCTGGGGTCGCTCCGTCCATGGATCAGACTGCTGCACCTGTGACTCCGGGTTCTCGACCGGAGATTGCTTTCTATACTCGGACCGTTGCCCTTTGCCCTCGGTCATGATCACTAGGGATCCCAGGTTTCGAGAAATTATTTCACGGACTGGTTTGCTGGTTCACGGTTCACCGCATTTCCTCGTTTCCGTCTTCCGTTGAGCGCCATGATTTGTATTCTATCTTTTCACTCTTGATAAATTACCGAACGGTCGTCTTGGACCTCAGGTTTTCCGTTAAAGGCGTCAATTCGCCATGCGCTGAGTCACAAATGAGAAATTATATTCCTGCACGCTCACTGCACTGTCACGATTTTGCGAGTTTTCTGATATCAAGATGACGAGTTCAAAATTTCACCCGTTTCCTGCCATTAGCATAGTCCCCCATCGAACCCTAAACGCGAGACACGATGGACCAATCTTGCAAAAACTGGATACCATCTCCAATGCTGTCAGTAGTCGCCTTAAAAACAAGCATGCCCATTCCATGCATCATCGGCAGCCACCTTTGCTGCGTCTTCAAGGAATAACCCTCGGAACAAGCATCACAGCCATGATTTGATGCGCCGCAGATGAGGAAACCCGCCGGACGACCGTCAATAAACGGGGGATGCCCGGGTTTGTTTGTTTGTTGTGAATCCGTGATTCACTGGCCTTTCGAGGCGGGTGGTAAGTTGGCGGCAACCTTTCGCCCCAACACTCTATTGTTAGAGCACCGGGGATCTCCGAATCACTGAACAACTTCCAACTTCATAAGATACACTTCATCCACATCCGACCCCATCACATGACTAAAGCGTGATAAAGCGTGACTTTTCATGAAAAAACCTATTCACCTTGTAGAAACCATTTTTTGCCAAAAGTAGAACCAAGGCACGATGCCCATTACCTGCCCTAAGAGGACCTAGGTTACCGATTTTGTGATTTTGGACCGACGAAAGAGAAATAGCCTTACGATCAATATTTCCTTAAGATCAATATTTGCCTAATGAGGGGTAAGTCCAAAAGAGGATGTTGAGTCGGCACGGCGCGCATTGTAGAAAACTCCCGAAAACATTCTTCATTCAATTTGGAACCTTTGTTTTAACAGAATATGTAACGCTGACAGGCTAATTTGGGGTTGATGTAGTCTACAGGCTGCTTTGGCGCTCCATTCCCGACGATTCCCGACGGCTGACGTCAGCATAACACAGTGGTCACACGACACGTGATGGGGTCGGATGTGTATCTTATCAATTTAGTGTGGGAATTGCCGAGATATAACATGCTGGGCAAACGCGTCTTGACCAGACTTACAAATTCTACCCCCCGTTAGTTCGTATCATATTCCCCCTCAGAGCGTACTGACAAGTCCACCCGATGAACCAGTCCCAGAAACCTCGTATTTCCACCCAAATCACAATGTTTACAAACCCAGGGACACAGTTCTCCCCACAAGATCGTCCGGAACCTTTTCCCCCCATGACTTCGCACTACATTTTTGAGGATGACCGCGGCGCACCCAAGTACCTATTATATACTCTGCAGTCCCCAGATCTGGGGGAAAATTGCGAAACTGACGGTCGATTGGCCTTCCCCGGCACCCTCGACGTCGCAGTCAAACCCGCCGTCTCCATCTCCCTTACCGCCGACACCGAAAGTCCTTCCCAGATGGTGGCACAAGGCTTGGAGCGCCGCAACAGGCTCCAAATGGGTAGAAATCCTGACCCCCCAGGGTCCGAAGTTTTTCCGGACGCTGGGAGGATGTCACCTCCCATGTCATCCCTTACCCCGCCACGCCATACTCGTCCCCTCCACCACTCGATCAAGTTACCTGAACTCGACGGTGAGGAACCACCATACCAGCCCCAGGAGATCATGCTGAGCCCCACTGAGTCTCCCATCCCTGCCCTACACCCATCACCGACAGCGGGAAAGGCCAGGTGGTCTCCCCGAGCAGACAAAATTCCAGCCTTCGAGCTCTCTCTTCAAATAAACGCCCTCGGCCTCTACACCGACACCCCTTACCTCCACGACATCGTCCGACGCGCCATCTTTGACCCATCCTTTTCCCTCCATATATTCGACCCAAGCGTCACCCAGCACCTCTGGGACGCCGCTGCCGGTTTCGACGTGCGAGGGCTGTCGATCATATTTCTAGAGAGTGGGACAACTGTCTACATCGAGCCTTCTATGAGAAACGGGGGAGTCGTACGTGTGGGAGATGTCCTGCACGTGCTCAAGACTGCGCCAGCAGGCAGTTATACTAGGAACGGGACAAGGGCGGGAGTAATCCTCAAGGGGTATTACTAGTGACTTGGGTAGGACTTTTCAGAGGATTCGTTGCTAGATGTTTTTTTTTTGGTCGGATGAAGATCGACGAACCCATCAAGCACAGCCCCCAAGGATAGAATGCTGTGTACAAGTATCGCGATGTGTGGCTTGATTATCGGACGGAATGGAAACACACCATTTACAACCAGACAACTCTGACCCTCGTCTTTTCCTGACTATTACCGTGCGACCACGGAGATGAATGAAACTGATATAAGAACGAACGCAAGCAATTAGTTAAGAGCAACGGAAGGGTCATCTTTTGCGCGTGAGGGACATTTGAACTCGGTTTATGCGTTCTGAATGTTCTCAACTTGTCTTGGGGTTGAATATGAACATTGAACCTATCGCGAACATCTGGTCCTGAACAGGATATGACTACATTTTCAGTGAATAGAACATAGAATATAAGGGACGGAATCATGACCCAAGTAACACAGCGGTGATGTCCTAGTCCCTCATGATGAGCATCTTAGTTCCCTCTTCGAATCAGGATGGACCTACATAGATATTTTCGGACTACTTTCCGGAGGTTCAGCCTGTCAACACGTATTTGTTTGGCCAACACGAGCAGTACATAGCCTTTTGGCATTGCAGCCTGATGGGGGTAGAATTGAACGGGGGTTCGGAATGTCGAGAAACACTCATTACGCACCATGTCCTATCCTTACATAACTGACTGTTACTTTTCATGTTACTTTTCACTTGCCTCTGAATACCCAAATTGCCCTCCTTTTCACCCTCCCTTCTCAAGCACACAAGCTATCACGAAACAGACCACTACTCCAACCCTTAATCACCGCACAAGAAAACAGCCCAACCTATGTCCGTTCTGCGTTAGTGCCATATCCCCCCTAAGAGGCGTCGAAGGGCTCACCGATGAACCAACCCCAGAAACATCCCTAGAAACCTCCCCAGAAACCTCGTCAACATCCATCTCCACCCAAATTACAATGTTTCCAAGGCCCAGGACACAATTCTCCTCACAAGGGCATCCGGAGCACATCCCCTCCACGACCCCGCGCCACAGTCCAGAGGATGGCGGAGTTACCCCCCAGGGCCTATCCGATACCCTTCAGACCACAAATCTGGGTGGAAATGGCGATACTGACCGTCCCTTGCTGTTCCCTGTCACAACAAACCCCACTGTCCGCTCCTCCCTCGCTGCTGACACTCATAGTCCCTCCCAGAAAGTGTCGCCAGGCTCGGGACTCCCCAACGTGCCCAAAATGGGTGGAAGGTTCAATAATGCAGGGTTCCAGGGCACTGGAGCGATGGCATCCCCCATCTCACCCTTCACTCCGCCACGCCACATCCCTCCCCTCTACCACTCGATCGAGTTACCTCGACTCGACGATAACGAGCCGCTATTCCAGCCCCAGGAGATTATGTTGAGCCCCGCCTGGTCCAACCCCGCCTTAGGCCCATTGCCACCAACGGAAACGGCCAAGCTGTCTCACCCAGCCGAAGAACCTACGGTCCTCGACTTCCTGCTTCAGATGAACACACTCGGCCTCTACACCGACACCCCGTACCTCCACGACATCGTCCGACGCGCCTTCTTCGACCCATCCTTTTCCCTCCATCCGCTAGACCCGAGCATTGCCGAGCAGCTCTGGGACGTTGCTGCCGGTTACGACATGCGAGGGCTGTCAATCTTGTTTCTAGCGAGCGGGATGATCATCAACGTTGAGTCTTGTATGAGGAACAGGGGAATTGCACGTGTGGGGAGATGTCCTGCATGCGTTCAAGACCGCGCGAGCAGGAAGTGACGCTAGGAACTGGACGAGAGCAGGTGTGATCGTCAAGGGGTATTACTAGCGAGCTAGCAAGGTTATTTGAAGAAGATTCGTTGCTCGATGTTCGGGTGAACGCTTCTTCGACATCGCGTTTGGTAGGACGAGGGGTGATTGGCTTTGCACATTTTCTGAAGATAGATTCTTGTGAATAAGTCTCGCTACATCTCTTGGTTATCGGACGGAATGGAAATATACCATGTTCAACGAAAAATCTTGACCCTCGTCTTTTCCTGACTACCCCCTTTGTGCGGGCTCGTGGGTGAACGAAATTGAAAGAGGAATGAAGGCCAGTCAAGAGAAGGGTGGATTCGAAATGGGGTGTGATGAAGCGAATTCCAGGTAAGGTAACAACCAAAATAGCTATTCCATCGCCGTTGTCGTTGTGGGCAGGGCTGGGTGTATGAGATAGTCCAAAAACGGTTCAGTCGTGACTTATATTCTATTCCCACGGCACGAATCTTTTAAAGTCAGCGCAAACTCAATCACTACCCAATCCCGTGTTCCCGACACCCTTGCGACTGCTGCAGAAAAAAAAGAAAATCACTCTAAAGCATAGATGCATGATCCCCGCGCATCGTCCAGAGTCAACACCTGCAGCGAGCGTGTTAATTGCGAATCAACCGCATGATGACTGTAATGACTCACTAGACGCCGTCACTCTGGAGTCTGTACACATTGCCGTCAATCATCACTCACTGCATCCATATTATATGGATCTTTTTGAACCGAGGATGGAGACAAAGATCAAGGGCATGGCGGAACGACGTCGGAGGGGATGTCCCGCGGGGTGGAGAAAAACAGTTTGACACCCGAAAAACCCGACATACAGAAACGTTGCTCACAGAGTGACTCAATTTCCTTCGAGGCTGGCTGTGCCCGTGTGGGAGGACCTGCTGTTCCTGCGCCACCAATTATGCCAAACCTTGATAACTCGGACCGTACGATAGCCGTTATAATGGGGTGATGCCAAACGATTTCCGCTTAGAGTGTCACTTGAGCGTAGGCGGGACGGAATGGAAGTCCGAGTAGCACTATAGCTGAAGGTCCGAGACATTCTACTTCGAGCGTCGTATCAGCTCCCTGTTCGAATCAGGGTGGAACACAATGGGGATCTGTTCGATAGCATTTTTGAACCAGAGGACATGCCGCATGCGATCCGTGCCTAACAAGATCTAGAAAACAAAAATGTGACTGCGGCCGCGAAACTGGAGAAGCCCTCCACGAAATGTTCTCATGCAACACTCCATGGCTCCACTGCACACCTCCATTTGTCCGAACAACATCGCGGCGAGTGCCGCGATGTGCGGAGTTATCATCAAGCCAGTGGAAAGTCAATTCGAAAAGGACAATCCCGAAAACATACGGCTAACGAGTAAACCATTTGTCATTCACGGATATGTGTTTCCACCTCACGTCGTATGGTTGATGTCGATGACAGCCTGATGGGGGTGTAATGACAAGAAGCACCGTGGGTGTTTCTTGGCTGCGTTCGAATGGACTCGGGATCCTGGGCCACCGCCACCGATCATCGATCGGCATGTTCAGCAACTTCAGCTCACGGCACAGGTCCTGTCAAAGCTCAAGCGCTCAAGACATTGAGCTCTTGTTGCCGTCCGGGGTTATGCCATCAGCGCCAGCAGTTTTTCAGGGGAGATAAACCGTCCCAAGTACCGTTTCGCCATTCAAATGACGCAGCTGACCTCATGCCGTGCACCAGCACTCCTAACCACAATATACATCCAGGCACCCTTCCCTCAAATCCGTGAGCAGCCGGACTTTTTTTTATAACTTTCCCCGCGTAGGTCTAAAAGGTCGATCCGACTACATAAGTAACTCGGGCCATACAGCACTCTGCGCAGCACGCTTCCCCCCCACAAATTAGCCATGATGTTGCCCAGACCCAGAGCCAAGCCTTCCCCCAAAAATCTGCCGGAACGATCCACCCTCCGCCTTCTGCCACATTTTCGACCATCCTCAAATCGTGTCGCAAGACGTATCGAATACCCTCCAAAATCCACAGTCGGATTGAGATCCTGGGGTGTGCCATCTCTTCGCGTTTCCTGGGACCCCCCACCACGTAATGGACCCCATCATCTCCTCCATTTATCCCTTTTTCCAAACGACCGCCCAGCCGAAAGGGAGCCAGCCGGAGATGCCCTATCCGTCGAGAAGGAGTGGAAACCACGAGAAAAGAGAGTCTGGTATGATTTCTAACCTGGGAAGCCTGTCGCCATCGATGGCTTCGATGGATCCACCAAAACACATCCGTCCCCTTTATCACTCGATCGAGCTGCCCGACGTAGACAACGAAGCGCTGATATTCCTGTCGCCAGACAGTAGGCTCAGCGCTCCAATGTATCCCCCAGTGACGGCGGGAGCGGGGAGATGCTCACCTCCCGCAACGATCCCAGATCCCTAGGGCTCTTCATAGACTCAATCGCGCCACAGAATCCACCAGATGCCCCGAACGCCCCACCGTCGGGTTGGTATTCAGATATTGGCCATTTCTCCGCATTTCCTGGAATTCACCCCGTAATTCACCCCACCATCCCCTCCATCGAGCCCCACTTCCAAACGGCATCTCAGACGCCGTACCTGCCCAAAAGGAGTGAACACCACGAGAAAAGAGGGTCTGGCGGGATTGCCGAGGCTGGAAATGGGTCGCCATCAATGTCGTCGATGGATCCCCCAAGACATAGCCGGTCCCTCTACCACTCTATCGATCTGCCCGACCTAGGCGACGAGCCGCCAATATTCCTGCCACCAGACCTCGGCGCTCCGTCAGGTATCCCCCGCTGACGGCAGGAATGCAGAAATGGTTCCCAGACGTCACGATTCTCATCTTCAAAATGACATCAAACGCGCTCGGGCTCTTCACAGACACACTCCACCTCCACTCCCTCATCCAAGATGCCCTCTCCTCCCCATCGTCGCCGAACTGCCTAATAGACGCCTTTGGGACTCGGCTGCCGACAGTGGCATCCGGCGGCTGTTGATCGTTCTTCCTGAGACGGGGGTGGTTGTCGATGTCGAGGCATGGTCTAAGAATGGAAACATTGTACTAGTTGGAGACATCCTCTGACTGCTCAAGAAAAGACAGCCATGACCGATAGGGATGCCTGGAAGAGGGCAAAGGCGGGGGTGCTGGTCAGAGTGTATTACGAATGAGCAAAATAAAAGGTCTCGACAGACATTATGCCCATGCGGTCGCGCAGCCTCGTCATTTTCATCGATCTGGACGGCGAAAGTTGATCACCTTGGAGCAGTTTACTAGAACTAGAATGCAATTGGTGGTGCTAGTATCCAGATATGTTTTTTCAACTAAACCGCTAAATCATGCCTACCTGTAACAAAAATGCCTTTTTGCCATCCTGTGATGATCTGCTGGCCTGGGTCGAATGAGATGCTGAGTATCGGACGACAGGTTTAATGTGATCGAGAAGCAGGCGAGGTGCCGCAAAGCTTGCCCCTGAGGTTATGGTCGCCGTTGTACGATGAGTCATCAATCAAACTTTGAAACTCAGTCGGATATCCCCAGTGACGACACACAAACTGACTCGAAGCTTCCACGACTTGCACACAGGGCGCGAAAAAAAGAGAGAAACATATGCCTCAATTGATTCACCAAGATATCATAGATCAGATCATCTACGCACTTCGGAGTGACCGTGCCACCCTACTACGATGCTCCGCCGTTTCTCACTCATTCCTCACTCCGAGCCGCAAGCAGCTCTTCTTCAACATCGAAATCTCTGATTCCCACACCACGAGCCTGGACAGCCTCATCCACGTTCTCTCCATCCACCCCGAGTATCTCTCCTACATCCGAATCCTTGAGAGGTTGGAGATAGACACCATCGAGAAACCTTCTTTCGTACGGCTGATCGAGGACGTCGCTGATCGACGGGCCCTTCGTGTGTTCAGCCTCGAGATACAACACGCCTGGGAGGCATTGTCAGTGCCAATACAGACCGCCCTCGTTCGTCTCTTCCAGTCTCTCAGCCTTCATACTATCGTTTCGCACATGTGCGGCCACACATTTCCCGTCCACGTTTTGGGGTACTGGCCTGCGACATCTCGATTTCATCGGCGATCACAATTGGTCCTGCCGCCATCCAACCGCCGTCTCTTCCATTATTTTTTCTTTGCCCTCGGCCAAATCACGCGACATCTACTTGGAATCACTCGAGATAACCTTGGAAACCAATAAACCGGTTTTGGTTGAGTACCTTTCTCGTCCCGACTGTCCCCTCAAGATATCTCAGCTGCGCCAGCTATGGATCCACAGCAATTATCGTTTACCTACCGCCGCAGCAACGGTGATGAAAGGCGCTTCTCGAAGCTTAGAGTCCTTCATCTGGATTATGTACAGCGATCTCGGTGCGGATCACAGTTCCGGAGAATATTGGTTCGAAAGTTCATGTGGCATTGTCCCCGAAACGCACCAGTTGCATCTATCGATCATACAAGACCTCGTATCTCTCCGTCATCTCACTTTCAAAATTTGTAACGAAAGCGCGATCGATTGGCTTGAATCCGTTCTGGGAGTCCCTCCGAAGCTGGAGGAGCTGAATATCCTTTACGAACATTGGGAGCTCTTCTCCTCTACTATGGATTGTGATGATGTTGAAGGAATCTTCAAGGGACAACTGCAGCAAGACGACAAGATTTTCGGTTCGATGTGTACCTCTGGCAGGTTTCCATCCCTTGGGCGCATCAATGTCATGCTTGCAGTGCATCATGTGTTAGATGATGATACCCTGGAGATGCGGCTGCGGCGCTGCCTGCCGTTCATCCACGGAACAGGTATGCTTGTGGTGAAGGTCGGCACCTATGCCGATGGGGATCAGTTTATCAGGAATGCGTCTATCGTACCTCAGTGCGGTTAGAGGTCAAGGGGGAAGACGATGGCAGGAACCGAGGGGGAGAGTTATGGCATATTGCTATCATGAAGGGTTTTTGATCACTGCCTTGTCTGTACCTCGTCTACACACATGCTTCACTCGACGCGGTCAGACTTGCCCCTTCGAAGTTCTTCGAGGACAACAGCCAACTCCGGTGTGCCACTCCTTCGTTATTTCCCCCTTACTTCGTGAACTCTCCCCAGGACGCCCCTTCGCTCTACATACTACTATGAGAGATTCCTGCTCCGTGGGTCATGGTTCTTCTCGGGTAAGCGGAGATATAGTATACATTCAATTGTCGAACGACGAGGTCCGCTGGAAACGTCCAAGCACGTCCACGTTCACGGACCCGGTATAGCTCGAGTGCATTCACAAACGCAGCGGATATGAAAGACACGGACACCTCACCCAACTCCCGTCCACGTATCCAACCCATGTCAGACCACCCATTTAGGCACCTCGCACCCGACTGCTTGTGGCTGACCCCACCCTTGCGATTTTGCCATTTACTGCGCAAGGGGTAACGATGGCTAAATACCAGAGTCGAGAGTGCTCCCTGCTGCGCATTAACGGTGCCATCCCACCGGATAGTGATATGATGGGAAATCAGTGGAGGCACAGCTCTAGTGCTTAAAGGACCCAACGGGATGGATGACGATGCTCGTAGAACAGCGTGGACACGAGGAAAGAAAAAAACCGGGCCAAACCAACGCGCCCCGCCCCCACACCGACAACTTGCTTCTACGACATCATCCAATGCGCCATCCACTTGACCAAGCGTTGGGAGGTACCTCTGGAGCCTGCTGCCGGTTTTGGCGTGCGGGGCTGTGCAGCTAGGCCGAGTCATCAGGCCACCGGGGGATGACATAAACGAAAACATACGAGGCTGACGAGAGAACGCATTTGTCATTCAGAAAGCCTGTCGACACATGTTTGTTTCCGCCTACCCTCATGCAAATCACTGATGGCAGCCTAATGGGGGTGCAATTTAACGCGACCAACAGGACCAGGACCACTTCCCCACCCACCCCAATGGCCCACCTCACCTCCTGCCCGGCGCCAGCACCCATAACCTTCACAAAGTACGTTATGGAGTCAGACACTCTTCCCTCAGTCTCCCCGAACGACAAGACCCAACCTAGATTGCGTCGAGGTCAGCCAGGAGCTCCATCCCGTATTATCGAAACTCACTGCTTGATACAGCATCAGCAACCCCCCAAATCACAACGTCCACCCAAACGATTTTACCCAGTCCCAAAGCCAAACCTTCCCCCCAAGATCGCCTGGAACCATACAATTCGTCTGCCCCCGGCCACATATTTGAATGCCCTCGAATCGCGCCGCAGGACCTATCGGATACCCTGCACACCCCAGAGTCGGGTCGAATTCCCGAGATGGGCAATCTCTTCGCGTTCTCTGGGACCATGCATCTCGTAATGGACCCCACCATCCCCGCCTCCATTGGTCCGTGCATCCAAATGGTTTCCCAGCCGAAAGGGTACCATCCTGAGACGCCCTACACGGCCAGAAGAAGTGGACACTCCGAGATGAGAGGGTCTGGCGGGATCCCCGACGATGGAAGTGGGTCGCCACCTATGTCGTCGATGGACCCCCCAAGACATGGTCGTCTCCTCTACCACTCAATTGATCTGCCTGACGTAGGCGACGAGGTGCCGATATTCCTGCCGCAAGACAGCAGGTTCAGCGCTCCGTGGTATCCCCCGCTGACGGCGGGAACGTGGAGATGGTCCCCGGATGTCATGATCCCCGATCCCACCTTCAAAACGAGTTCGAATGCGCTGGGGCTCTTCACAGGCACTCTCCACCTCCACTCCCTCATCCAAGATGCCCTCTCCTCCCCATCCCTTGCCGCCGATCCGCCTAATAGACGCATGAAACAGCATTTTTGGGACTCGGCCGCCGATTGTAGTGTCCGGCGGCTGCTGATCGTTCTTGCTGGGACAGAGGTAGTTGTGGATGTCGAGCCATCTGGCAGGCATGGGGATATCGTTCGAGTTGGAGACGTCCTCCAAGCGCTCAAGAACAAGACTGCGATGGCCAATACGGATGCCTGGAAGAAGGGAAAGGCGAGAGTGCTTGTTAGAGGGTACTACTAGCGAGCAGGGTAAAAGGTCTCGACAGACATTATAGCCGTATGGTGTCGCAACCTCGTCAATTTCATCGATCTTGGCAAGCTGCGCGAGCTGATCACCTCGGTGTAATTTACTAGGACAAATGACGCTTGTATGAGTATTCCAATACAATTCTGCTAACTGAACCCGTAGAACCATACCTGTGACGAAATTCCTCATTGCCGCCCTAGGATGATTTGCCGGCCTGTGTCGAATGAGAAGCTGAGTATCAGACGACAGGTGTGAAAAGTCGACGAGGAGAGTAACATGATGGAGAACGAAAAGATTTGTAGGCAATCTGCTGTAGGGCTTGTCGTCGAGGTTGTGGTCATCGTCGTCGTCGATGATCAAGGCGTAGTTGAATGATTTCTCACGCCATGAGGAATCTGGTTTTTCTCGGTTGCATCGCCTTGGACACGTGTTTGCCGATGTGCATGTGGGCGCTTATCTACGGGGGTAAAATTTTAACAGAACTGTTGAACGTTGACTTACTAGCGTCCCGCTTGACTGAACTCGGGATATCCATCACAAAGAAACACCCATCCAAGCAGCGTTGGATGGCCCACTGGGTACCCGCGTGGGAACCACGGCCACGAATTTTTCGTGGTTTCCACGCGGTTCATGGGCGTGGGCCTGACCGTATATAGAAAGAGGCGTGGGCCATGAGCAATGCGGATTTCGAAAGCCATAAACACAAGATTGACGACACTTGTACGATACAGTAGACTATGCAACATCATGTATAGTGTCAGAGTCATCATTGAAGAGATTAAGCTCACCATCGGCATCAAGGTCAACTGGATTTCAAAGTCCTTGATGCGGGTGTTCAGCAATAGCTGTTGACTAGCTGTTGATTAGCTTCGCCAGCGCCGTGCATCGCTTACGCGGTTTGAAGATGTATCCCTTCGCGAATTGCGATGCATTCTTGCTTATAATGTTTTTTTGTGGTACATATCTAGCTTATGAATACAATTCCTCATGACAAACATTAATGTTTTCGACATGTTCTTTCACCCCCAAGAACCTTTCGAGTACCTTCATCATTCCACTTTGGGTGTGGTTACGAATTCAGGATGTAGTTTTCATGACTCTGGACTACTTAAGTACGGTTATTCGAAGGTTGTTCGGACATATATGTATGGCATTATTTGGCGCGGCAATCGTCAATGGCGCGTGCCGCACGCCATTTCAGGCCAAATTAGGCAAAAGGGAAATGCCGGGCAGGGGGAAAAAAATAACCACGCCCAGGTACATTTTTGTGGGTCGTGGGTGACCACGCGGAGAAACCACAACTGTGGTCCGCGATCTGCCCTATCTCCCTTTAGGATTACAAAATATTTTTCTAGTATGTACGGGTATACGATGGTTGTACCTTCACACAGATCTAACCGAATTCCAAAAGCCAAAAACCATATATGATACTTTCAACAATGATCTTACCTATCCTCAGAGCTGACCATGAAATACTCACCAGCAGACTTTCCACAAATAAACACCAAATGGACTCGTTGCTAAACACCTGCGTCCGCATGTGAGGTGGAACCGTGGAGGGAAGGGAAGGAATTCCAGAATCGGGTGCATGCGGTCCTGGTTAGATACGTGAACCGGAGTGGGATGAAGTGTATTTCATACCCGCTCCGTTTGTGAATGCACACGGGCTGTACATAGTATATTGAGTCCAGTAAAGTGGAATCCACGATTGATCCAGGCGTGCTTAAGAATTTTAACTTTGCCTTTCCACAAGCTTACCGGAGGAGTACTTATACCGACCCATGGAGTAGAAATCATCTCCCATATGGGGCGTCGGTGCAAGCGAGAGTTGACAAAGTAAGAGTGAAAGAACAAAGGAGTGATTCGCCGGAGCAGTGGCTGTTGTCCTCGAAGAAAATAACTAAGATTTGATTTGGATACCAGTTAGACTCATCTCTCGATCTATTCATCATCCGTGGTGATTGAAACAGGCCCACAAACGAATCCGACCGCGCGCGTTGAGTGAAGCATATGTGCATGGACGAGGTACGGACAAGCAACCAAAACATAATAGCAATATGCCATCAACTTCCCCTCGTTTCCTGACGCGGTCTTCCCTTCTTGCCCTCTAACCACGAGATACAATGGACGCATTCATGAGAAACTGAAGCCCGTCGGGATACTCACCAACATTCACCACAAGCATACCCGTTCCGTGGATGAACGGCATGCGGCTTCGCAGGCACATCTCCAGGGTATCTTCTTCTATCACAGGATGCACCGCAAGCATGATATTGATGCTCCTAAGGCATGGAAACCTGCCGGAGGCATACATCAAACCAAACCTTTTGTCGTCCCGCTGCAACTGTCGCTCGAAGAGTGCTTCAACATCAGAATCGTAGCCCTCCTCCCAATGTTGATAAAGTATATTGAGCTCCTCCAGCTTCGGGGGGACTCCAAGACCAGATTCGATCCAGTCGATCGCACTTCTATCGTCATAAATCCCGAAAGTGAGGCGACGGAGCGACATTAGGTCTTGTATGATAGATGGGTCTAACTGGTCCGACTCGGGGACGATCCCTGAAAATTCAAACATGAGCTTTCGAACCGCTTCCCCACTCTGATGCGCACTAATTGCTTGGTGCAGAATCCAGATCAAGGACTCTAAGCTTCGAGAAGCCCCTTTCATCACCGTTTCTGCGGCGGTAGGTAAACGATAATTGCTGTGGATCTGTAGCTGGCGCAGCTGAGATATTTTGAGTGGACAATCCGGACGAGAAAGGTATCCAACCAAGGCCGGCGCGTTGGTTTCAAAGATTATCTGGAGTGATTCCAAGTAGATGTCAGGTGATGCAGGCGAGGGCAAAGGAAGAATCACGGGAGAGACGTCGGTTGGATGACAGCAGGACAGCCTGTGATCGCAAATGAAATTGAGATGTCGCAGGCCAGTGGCCAACCCCAAAACGTGGACAGGAAATGTGTAGCCGCACATGTGCGAGACGATGGTATGCAGAGTGGGGGACTGGAAGAGACGAGTGAGGGCGGTCTGTATTGGCACTGACAATGCCTCCCAGGCGTGACGTATCTCGAGCCTGAACACCCGAAGAGCCCTTCGATCAGCGATGTCCTTGATCAGCCGTATGAAACAAGGTTTCTCGATGGTTTCTATCTCCAACCTTTCAAGGCGCAGGACTCGGATGTAGGAGATATACTCGGGGTGGATGGAGAGGACGTGGATGAGACTGTTCAGATATCGATACGTGCCGCTGTAAAAATGAGGGATCGTGAGGTCGAAGAAGAGCTGCTTTCGGCTCGGAATGAGGAATGAGTGGGAAACGGTACAGCATCGTAGCAGGGTGGCACGGTCATCCCGAAGCGCAGAGATGACCTGATCGATGATATCTTGGTGAATCAGTCGAGGCATAGGATTCTACCTCGTTTTTGTTTTCGCCCTCCGTACAAGTGGTGGTGCTACAAGTTAACGTGGAGTTGCGATTCGCTGAGTTCCGGGTTCGAGTCAATACTCCTGCGAAAATTCAAATGGGCCTTGGTTGTGTTGGGCCTCGGGCCATTGGGGATATCCGGTAGGCGATTTTCTCACGGACGAATTTTTATCAAGGGTTGATCAAGAGTCCTACAGTTGACTCCTATAAGTAGTTGGGAATCGAGATCGTCCACATTCGGAACAATGTATAGGTGACTGTTCACAACATTCACTTCTTAGTGTTTCGTTCGACCGGACTCGCGATATCCATTGCACAGATCCACCCATCCAAGTCGGTCATTGCAACCCCGAAAGCACATCCTCGTTACAGTATGTTTGCCGCAGAAACAGCGCCTTTGAGGTTTGCGCGTCCTATATATCCATAGACTGCGGCAAACCTGTGCAAACCCACCTCCCAAAACCATAACCGAACGCTTGCACCCCACGGCAGCTCGCTCTAGATCTATCTGCCCGCCTCTTCCCTTCCTATTTCAATACATTTGTTCATGTACGGGTATACGATGCAACTTTCGACAACACACACCGACCGGACTTGTAGGCAAACACCTATGTCCAAGTTTGGGTTTGGGTGAGGCGCGGGGAAGGGGAGGAATTCTAGAATCGAGTGGAGGCGCGTGCAGTCGGACATGGGTTGGATACGTGGACAGGAGTGCTGTGGATTTCAAACCCGCTCCGTTTGTGATTGCACGCGGGCTGTACCGAGTCCACGAAAATGCGAACGTGAGAGTGCTTAGAAGTTTCAAATTCCAATGGACTTCGTCTTTCGACCATTCAATGAATGCTATATTTCCGCTTACCGGAGAAGAATCCTGAACCATGGACCATGAATCATCTCCCATATGCAGAGCGAAAGGGCGTTGCTGCAGGCCAGAGTTCACGGAGGAAGGGGAAAATAACGAGGGAGTGGCACGCCGGAGCTGGCCGTTGTCCTCGAAGAAATTTGCATCACAAACAAGATAGGCTAATCTCTTGTCTTCAACGTCCGTGACGATGGAAACACAACCTCCCCGAATCCTGGCTTATAAACGAGGCCGACCGCGTCGAGTAAAGCACGTGTGTGTGGAAGTACAGACAGATAAGACCCAAAACCCTTCAACAATATGCCGTCAATTTTCCCCCTCGTTTCCTGCCATAGTCTTCCCCTTTGACCTCTAAGCGCAAGATACCATGGACGCGTCCTCAATAAAATGATTCCCATCGTCATAGGTACCGACCTTCACCACAAGCATACCTGTTCCGTCGATGAACGGCAGGCGACTTCGCAGCCGCACCTCCAGGGAATCATCCAAATTTGTCTGAGGATGCGTCGCATGCATGATATTGATGTGCTTAAGGCATGGAAACCTGCCAGAGGTATACATCGAACCAAACAATGTGTCGTCCCGCTGTAATTGTCGCTCGAAGAGTCCTTCATGATCATCATCATAGGAGAAAATATCGTCATGTTCGTAAAGGATATTGAGCTCCTCCAGCTTCGGGGGAACTCCCAGACCGGATTCGAGCCAATTGATTGCGCTTTCGTCATCATAAATTTTGAAAGTGAGGTGTCGGAGAGACACAAGGTCTCGTATGATCGATGGGCCTGACTGGTCCGACTCGGGGACGATCCCTGAAAATTCAAATATGAGCTTTCGAACCAATCTTCACCAGAACTCTGACACGCACTGAATGATTCGACGCTCAGAAACCAGATGAAGGACTCTAAGCTTCGAGAAGCGTCTTTCATCACCGTTGCTGCGGCGGTAGGTAAACGATAATTGCTGTGGATCCATAGCTGGCGCAGCTGAGACATCTTGAGTGGACAATCGGGACGAGAAAGGTATCCAACCAAGGCCGGCTCATTGGTTTCAAAGGTCAGTTGGAGTGATTCCAAGTAAATGTTGGGTGATGCAGGCGAGGGCAAAGGAAGAGTCATGGGAGAGACGTCGGTTGTATGACGGCAGGACCAACTGTGATCGCCAATGAAATCGAGATGTCGCAGGCCAGTGGCCAACCCCAAAACGTGGACGGGAAATGTGTGGCCGCACATGCGCGAGACGATAGTATGAAGACTGGGGGACCGGAGGAGACGAGCGAGGGCGGTCTGCATTGGCACCGACAATGCCTCCCAGGAGCGGTTCATCTCGAGGCTGAACACCCGAAGAACCCGTCGATCAGCAATACCCTCGATCAGCCGTACGAAAGCAGGTTTCTTGTGGGCCCCAACCTCCAACCCCCAGATGCGTAGGATTCGGATGTAGGAGAGATACTCGGGGTGGATGGAGAGGACGTGGATGAGGCTCTTGAGACTCTTGGCGTTGCGGAAATGACTGATCTCGGTGTCGAAGAAGAGGTGCTTGCGGCTCGGATTGAGGAATGAGTGGGAAACGGTGCAGCATCGTAGCAGGGTGGCACGGTCATCCCGAAGTGCGTAGATGACCTGATCGATGATATCTTGGTGAATCGGTCGAGACATAGGTTTCTATCTTTTTTTTCCCGCCTGTGTGCACGCCGTAGAGGTCCTGGAGAGTTGAGACTGTTGAGGTCCGAGTTCGAGTCAGTATACGAGAAATTCAAATGGGTCTTGTGTGTGTCGGCACCGGGGATATCCGACTAATGTTGATTGATGGCTATTGTGATTGGGCGTCTCGATGATCAGGTGAGATGCGGGAGCTTCCGTTAACAGACAAGATACGTAGCTCAAGCCCATTTCAGCACCACGCCATTTACTTTTCCTTCTGCTGCACATGCGGTGGCGATGGCCAAATGCCAGAGTCGACTCGCCTTTTGTGTAAGTCCTCTCAGGCTCTCCCTCCGCTCCCTGTTGCGCCTTAACGGCGCCATCCCATCCCACCCGTCCCACCCCCTGACACATCCTGGCCACGTCACCGCGGGAGACTCGATCTGATGAGTCACTCCTGGCCTGGCGTCTACGTTCACTTCCACTACTGCGTTGTCATGCCCTGTTCGGCCCGCGGCCATCATTCCTGCACGAACTACTCGACTACGCCAATACAGTGTCCGGGGATTTATGCGACTTCGTCACCGGTCCTATTGGTTTCTGGAGACTGGGATGGTTAATCCACCTCAGTGGGTATCGAGGACGTTGTCCCTGTTGAGATGTCCTCTGACTCGCACTTGATTCTGTGGCTGGAATCCAATGATTATCGCATTACAACAGATTCCGTTGTCACCAACATGTCTACCGAAGGGATACAGCGGGCTGATAATATACTGTGAACGTACGAAGTACTCAGTCAGACACGAAATGTGAGACGACTATATTGATGGTACCTGTGAACGTACGAAGTACTACAGGTACCATAAGTATGTGAGAGTCAATAAGTAAAAGGGGTCTCACC
>Ga0307516_10001173_pt1 | contig 36669 bp, 23 predicted proteins | sample 19_EM_MG_FD_203310 | JGI IMG/M metagenome (GOLD analysis project Ga0307516, IMG submission 203310) | Populus trichocarpa ectomycorrhiza microbial communities from riparian zone in the Pacific Northwest, United States - 19_EM | ecosystem: Host-associated > Plants > Roots > Unclassified | place... | reverse complement strand
TATCCCCCTTGGACTTGTTGTCTTCCATTTCCTTTTGCAGGGTGGCGTCTTCCTTGCTCAGCCTGAATTTATCCCAGGCTTCCCGGGTAAAGAACAGGGCATAGGCATCGCTCTGCGAACCTCCGCTCTGCGCCACGGACTTGAGGCCATCCCGGTTGCTAAACCATAGCATGGCCTTGCCACCCATGATCCATTTGGCAAACCGGTCGTTAAACCCGCTCTGGGTCAGGTTGACGATCTTGCCCTTTCCATCGGCCTGTACCAGTCCTACTTCGGCGGGAGCGATGCCCGGCACGGAATAATCGAACAGGATCCATTTGCTGTCGGGGCTCCATTGAATATACTGATCGTTATCGCCCATGCTGAATAATTGCTCTTCGTTCAGCAGGGTGCGCGTTTGCTTAGTGGTGATCGTGTAGATCTTCAACTTCGTCCGGTCCTCGATATAGGAGATCTCTTTTCCATCCGGGGAATACGAAGGCTGATAGTTCTCTTTTTCATTACTGATCAGGGGCGTTTCCTTCAGCAGGGTAGACGCATAGAAATAAGGTTCGTCATCCCTCAATTTCCTCGTTTCAAAGATCTTCCAGCTATTGCCTCTCTCAGAGGAATAAAGCAGCGCTTTTCCATCAGGTGAGAAGCTGACACTCCTTTCCTGTTCCGGCGTATTGGTGATACGGCGGGTAATGCCACCCTCAACGCTGCTTACGAATACTTCCCCCCGGAAGATAAAGGCCACTTCCTTTCCACTGGGTGCAACGGCTACGTCCCTGGCCCCGCCTGTCACGGGAATGACCTTCTCGTTATTGCTCTTTGCATCGGCGGCGATGCTGATATTTATCTTTTTCGGGGCTTCGTTGTCTTTTTTCGTGTAGAGATCACCGTCATAACTGAAGCATAACAGCCCGTTGTCGCTGGCGCTCAGATAACGTACGGGGTGCTTTTTGAAGCTGGTGATCTGCGTGGATTTGCCGCCTTCCAGGCTCATTTTATAAACATTGGAATTGCTCCCGTTCTCTTCGCTGAGATAATAGAAGGCTTTATCATTATCCGTGAACACCGGGTTGCGATCCTCCCCTTTGAAGCTGGTTATTTTTTTGTGGGTCGCGGTCTTCCGGTCATAGACCCAGATATCCCTTGCAATGGAGGAAGTATGATGTTTGCGAAAGGCATTTTCCCCGCCTTTCTTATCATGGTAGAGGAGTAACCTTCCATCCTGGCTCAATTTCACGTCTTCCGCAGGAGTGGACAACACCTGCTTTACCCGGCCGCCTTCGATGCTGACCTCGTACAACTCAGGCTGGGAGCCCGTAGGGAAGGTCCTGTTAGAAGCCAGGTCCATCCGCGCCGCTCCAAAAATGACACTTTTATTATCTCTTGAGAACTCATAAGGGTATTCCTGTGCCGAATGAAAGGTAAGCCGTTTGGCCTCTCCTCCTTCCGCGGGGATGATATAGATATCGAAATTGCCGTACCGATCGCTGGCGAAGGCGATCCATTTACCATCATGGCTCCATACGGGCATAAAATCATGCGCTTCATGCAGGGTCAGTGCAATGGCCGCGCCCCCGGTGGACGGAACTTTGTACAGGTCTCCTTTATAAGTGAAGACTACGGTCTTGCCATCAGGCGAAAGGGAGTTGGTACGTAACCAGGACGGAGCGGTCTGTGCATGGAGCGAGAAACTAAGCGCAAAAAGCCATATGCCTTGAAGGAGGAATTTTCTCATGTCAGTTGTGTTGGTATGGAAAAATAGGAAAAAAAATAGCGCCAACCATCATCGGAGACCCGCTAATTAAATTATTATGCACCGTTGTTGAAACTTTAAATCATTATTTCCTTTAGATTTATGTGATAAGAACCTCACATGCGCAAATTTACAACATTACTTTTTTTGCTAATATCTGCGTTGGCATATTCTCAGCAACCGCTTGTTAATCAGGCTAATTATTCCGCAGCGGCGAGATTTTCGCCCCGAAAACTGGAAAAGATGCTGTTCACACTCAGCGTGGATCCGCACTGGCTGAAGAAGTCCGATCGGTTTTGGTATATGTTCGAGACCACCGAAGGAAAGAAATGGTATATCGTAGATCCTTTAAAAGGCGAAAAGAAATTATTATTCGATAATGAGAAGCTGGCCACCGAGATCACAAAAATAGTGAAGGACCCTTTTGACGCGCAACATCTTGGATTGGATAGCATGCGTTTTATCAAAGACGAGAACTGGATCCAGTTCGAGGTAAAAAGTACGCAGGAAGTAGATAAGAAGCAGGACGGCGAAAAAAAGGATAGCACCACCAAAAAAGGAATGGGAGCCGCGAAGGAAAAGAAGATCTATTACTTCGAGTACAACCTGCTCACCGGCACACTCAATGAACTGACGGATTTTAAAAAGCCTAAGCACAAACCTCAATGGGCCAGCATCTCTCCCGATAGCAACACGATCGTTTTCGGGAAGCATTACAATCTCTTCTGGATGGACAAGGCCAATTATCAAAAGGCCCTGAAGAACGAAGAGGACAGCACCATCGTAGAGCATGCCCTGACGACGGATGGGGTAGAATACTTTAGTTACCACGGAGAAGGGCAGCAGGGTGAAGGAGTGACCAATGTCTCCAAAGAAAAGAATAAGGACAAACGCAAAGGTTCGCAGATCTTCTGGAGCCCGGATTCCAAACATTTCATCATGGTGCGCACGGATTCGAGGAAGGTAAAAGACCTATGGGTCATCAATTCCATTGCAGAGCCGCGCCCCACGCTGGAAACCTATAAATACCAGATGCCCGGCGAAAAAGAATCCCCGCTGGAAAAGCTCCTCCTGTTCGATATGGGTGACAAGAGCCATAAAGAAGTAAGCGCCAATCTCTTTAAGGACCAGAATCTCTCCTTATGGGCAAAGCCCACCGCCGTCAATGCAAGGGATGATGAATACCGGGTCAACCTTTGGCTGGGAACGGATACGAAATTCTATTTCACCCGTACCAGCCGTGATCTCAAAAGGATCGATGTCTGTGCGGCGGATGTGGGCGATGGCTCCGTTACGCCCCTGATCCAGGAACGTCTTAATACCTATGTGGAAGTCCGCAGGCTGGGACTTATCAATGAAGGGAAGGAACTCATCGAGTGGAGCGAAAGGGACGGATGGGCTCATTTCTACCTCTATGACGGGAATGGCAAGCTGAAAAATCAGATCACCAGCGGCTCCTTCCATTGCGAAGACATCGTCGGCATCGATGATAAGAAAAGGGTCCTGTATTTTTCCGCCAACGGAAGGGAGCCTAATGAAGATCCTTATTATCTCCATCTTTATAAAGTGAACCTGGATGGAACGGGATTGCGATTGCTGGATCCGGGGGATTTCGATCATGCTCATAACATGGATGATAAGCAACAGTACTATGTCGATAATTTTTCAAGGGTCAATACGGCGCCTGCTTCGATCCTTTGTAACAGTGAGGGCAGGAAGATCATGGACCTGGAGTCAGCCGACCTGCGTTCCTTAATGGCGGCCGGTTACAAATTCCCGCAGCCTTTTAAAGTAAAAGCGGATGACGGCATCACCGATCTGTACGGGGTGATGTACAAGCCTTACTATTTTGACTCCACGAAAAAATATCCCATCATGGAGTATGTCTATCCCGGTCCGCAAACGGAAGCAGTGAATAAGGCCTTCGGCAGGGGCATGGACAGGACGGATCGATTGGCACAATTGGGGATGATCGTCGTCACCATCGGCAACCGCGGAGGACATCCCAGCCGCAGCAAATGGTATCACAATTACGGTTATGGCAACTTGAGGGATTATGGCCTGGCCGATAAGAAAGCCGCCGTAGAGCAACTGGCCGATCGCTATCCCTTTATCGATATCAACCGCGTAGGGATCCATGGTCATAGCGGCGGCGGATTTATGAGTACGGCGGCGATCCTTGTCTATCCCGATTTCTTTAAAGTGGCGGTCTCCTCTTCGGGCAATCACGACAATGCCATCTACAATCGTTGGTGGAGCGAGAAGCACCATGGCGTAAAAGAACTCATTGGCGAAAAAGGCGACACTTCTTTTGTTTATATGATCGAAAAGAACCCCGAGCTGGTGAAGAACCTCAAGGGCCATCTGATGCTTTCCACCGGCGATATCGATAATAATGTGCATCCCGGTAACACGATCAGGGTCGTAAATGCCCTGGTAAAAGCCAATAAACGATATGATCTCGTGCTCCTGCCCGGGCAGCGTCACGCCTATGGGGATATGACCGAATATTTTTTCTGGCGGATGGCCGATTATTTTTCCCGTTATTTGCTGGGGGATGATACGGAAAGAACGGTGGATATCACCGAAATGAATAAGGAGACGGCGCAGGTAGGAAATAAAGCCGCCGCCTCTTCCGATAATCGCACTCCGGATGAAGACGATGATGACGACGAGGATGGAGAGGATGAATAAGGCTCCGGCGTCCCACCCACTTTAAAATAATTGTTGCCATGAAGAAATTACTGTTCCTTGGTCTGATCTTTCAACAGTCCGTACTTTTTTCCCAGACCCCCGCACCGCCTGTGGAGAAATACAATGTCGACCCCGCATCGGTGGAACAGCCCGGCGTGCCGAAGGGCGAAGTATTAAAGTGTACCTACAAGGATTCAAAGATCTTTCCGGGCACCTGGCGCGAATACTGGATTTATATCCCTTCTCAATACCGGCCGGAAAATCCGGCCTGTGTCTATGTCAACCAGGACGGCATCCAATGGAAGGCGCCCACCGTCTTCGACAATCTTATTTATAAAAAGGAGATGCCCATTACTATCGGGGTCTTCGTCATGCCGGGACGGGTGCTGACGGCAGATACGGCAAAGGGTCTCGACCGATTCAACCGCAGTTTTGAATTCGATGGACTGGGAGATGCCTATGCCCGCTTTATCCTGGAAGAGATCCTGCCGGATGCAGAGAAACAAAAGACGGGCAATGGCCGGGCCCTTCATTTTTCAAAAGAAGGCAACGACCGTGCTATCGGCGGGTCCAGCAGCGGGGCTATTTGTGCTTTCACCGCAGCCTGGGAAGCGCCCGGCTCTTTCTCCCGGGTATTCAGTGCGATCGGCACTTATGTCGGTCTCCGGGGCGGGGATCGCTATCCGGCCCTGATCCGTAAATACGAGCCTAAGCCCATCCGCATCTTCCTGCAGGACGGGTCCAATGATCTGAATATCTACGGCGGTGACTGGTGGATGGCCAATCAAACGATGGAACGGGCCCTGACCTTCTCCGGTTACGAAGTAAAGCATGTCTGGGGCGAAGGCGGGCACAGCGGCCGCCAGGGCGAGTCCCTTTTCCCCGATGCCATGCGCTGGCTTTGGAAAGATTGGCCTCAGCCTGTGAAAGCCGGTCCTTCAAAAAATCAGTTCCTGGGCGAACTCCTCATCCCCGGTGAAGATTGGGAATTGGTGGGACAGGGTTATCAGTTCACGGAAGGCACGGCGACCAATGCCGCCGGCGAAGTATTCTACCAGGATATACCGACCTCAAAAACCTATAAAATTGGTCTCGATAATAAAATGACCATCCTCGACATCGATGCGAAAAAAGCCAGCGGCACCGCCTTCGGCGCCGATGGAAAGCGTTATACGGTTGCAGGCGGCACCAAACAGATCCTGTCCTATGGCGCTGATGGAAAGGAGTCGGTGCTGGCAGGCGACATTTCAGGCAACGACCTGGTCGTTGCGAACAACGGGAATATCTACGTTACTTCTCCCGACGGTACGGAAAAACCCAGCAAACTCTACCTGATCCGGCCCAATGGAGAAAAGAAAGAAGTGGATGCCGGATTGAAGTTCGCAAATGGCATTGCCCTCACCCCCGATCAGACACAATTGTATGTCACCGAATCGGCTACGCATTGGGTATGGATCTATTCCATTCTGCCCGATGGCACGCTGGCGAACAAACAGAAATATGGCTGGCTGCAGGTGCCGGACAACCAGGAGAATGCCTGGCCCGATGGGCTTAAATGCGATCTCGAAGGACGCGTCTATGTGGCAACGCGTATGGGCATCCAGGTGCTGGACCAGACCGGTCGTGTTAATGCAGTGCTGCCCCTGCCCTCAGGGCAGGCCTCCAACTGTACCTTCGGAGGACCGAACTTCAATGTACTCTATGTGACCTCCAAGGACAAAGTATATCGCCGGAAATTAAAAGTGAAAGGGGCGAATCCTTTCGAGGCGCCTTTCAGACCCGGGAAACCGCATCTTTAAAGACCTGGCTGCTTCCTTTATTTCTACTGCTTTTCAATGGCGGAATAGTTGGGATCATCAGGCATCCCTTTTTGTTCGGTTAACAGTTTGAACAAACTTTGTGTGATGTAGTGCGTCCATCCTGCGCTGCAATCGGTAAAACATTCTATGCCCGGAACTAATCCAATATGTGTAAAATGGATTTGGGTTGCATGGTCTTTGGCTGAAATTTCAAAACTCATTTTAGTGCCTTTCCATTCTTTTTTGTCTTTCATCCAATGAAGATTGCAGTCAGTAGTGAGCCACACTACTTTCTTGTCTGCAACCATTTCAATGATTTTGAATGTGGCAAATGTTTCTCCGAAAGTAACCGTAAAAACATCGTTGATCTTTTCAGAACTTCCTACAATGTTTTTATTCCACCAATTTGGAACATTGTTGATGCCGTTGAATGCTTCTTTGGCAGTGATGTTTGCCGAAATCGTTGCTGTGAAATCTTGCTTTTCCATTTTCTTTTGATTTTTTATGTAAGTAATTTCTTCCTGCATAATACGTAACTTAAAGGTTACTTAAATATATAAGTAACTTTTGGGTTACGCAAATTTTTTTATCTGTTCGATCTTTATCCTAACTTGCAGAACAAACCATTTTTTAATCAAAAGAATTCCCCGTGTCAGATCAATCAGCATTATACGTAACCATGGCTTTGCAGTCCTGGAATACCCAGGTAAACAGGACCGATAAATTTTTTAAGGCGCTTTCAGACGAGGAGATACTGCAGCCCTTAGCTGCGGGTAAGAACAGGCTTATTTATCTGCTGGGTCATCTGACGGCGGTCAATGACGCCATGTTGCCCCTCCCGGGAATGGGAGAAAGAATGTATGCACAATTGGATGAACCTTTCCTGAAGAATCCCGATCAGCCCGGCACAGAGATAATAGCCACCGTAGCCGGGTTACGTCAATATTGGACAGCCTCGAATGAGAAGCTCACACAGGCCTTTCAAAAGACAAGTCCTGCCGAATGGTTTGGACGACATAATTCTGTAAGCGAAGAAGATTTTGCAAAAGAGCCGCATCGCAACAAGCTCAGCGTGTTGTTGAACAGGACCAATCATATGGCCTACCATCTGGGACAGATGATCCTGTTCAAAAAGCCCTAGCCGGCAGCACCGGCGCGGCAGCCTCCTAAAAGGTTACCTGTGTCGCCTTGTTGGCATAGCTCACTTTCCTGATCACTCCTTCCGGCATCAGTTGAACATTGAAGGATTGCTGTACGGGCAGGTCCGTGGAATGCAGCGGCGCTCCGGGCTGCAGGGTCAATGTCTTGCTCTTATCGTTCCACCGGAGGTTGATCCAGGTTGCTTTTCCTTTTAGATAATCGAGGCTGATGCCATCGTCTTCGTAGAGGGTGAAGGCTCCGTCGGCTCCGCGATATACTTTAAGGGTCGTCGGTTCTTTTACGACTTCGCCTGTATACTGGCGGATGGGATCGAAGGGGATGATCGCACCGGCACGCACATAGATAGGCATAATGGAAAGATCGACGGCCCGGCGAATCGTGGCGCCTCCCGCCTGTTTCTCATTCGTCCACCAGTCATACCAGTCGCCTTTAGGAAGATATATTTCCCGGGAAGAAGCTCCTTTTTCAAAAATGGGTGCGATGAGCAGGTCGCGTCCCCAGAGGTATTCGGTGCCCAGGTCCCAGGTCTTTTTATCTTCCGGGTAATGCAGCCAGAGCGATCGCATAAAGGGCAATCCTGTTTGCCGGGCTTCCCAGGCTAAAGTATAGTTGTAAGGTAATAACTGGTAACGCAGCTCGTCGTATTTTTTTACGACCGGCTCGATCGCAGGGTTGTTCATTTCCGAAGCCAGGACATTCCGCCGGGCAGAGTCCGGGCCGGGACGAGTAGAGGTCTCCAGGTCTCCGCGATCGCCGGATCCCCATCCCCAGGGCAGGATGGACATGGTCGTGCGGCCATGTGAACGGAAAGAGGGACAGAAGGCGCCGAATTGATACCAGCGTGCAAAGAGTTCACCCGTCTTTTCGACACTGGGATAGAAGCCGCCGATATCGGAACCCCAATAGGGGCTAAGGCTCAGCGAGTAATTGATGCCCACGGCTACCTGTCCTTCGAGGGTCTTCCAGGAAGATTCGGTATCGCCGGACCATACCCAGCCTCCCCATTTTGCAATGCCGAGATAACCATTACGCTGAAGGTTCCAGGGCCGGACATTGGGATTGGTAGAGATGGGTCCCTGGTAGTATAACTGGTGACGTTTGACCCTTTCATAAAGATTGAACCAATCGCCTTCATCAGGCCAGAAGGCGTCTACACCGGCCTTCATATCCGGCACATGCAGGCTCCAGTAATTCTGAATATGCCCCGCATCCAGCACTTCACCGGGCGCAGCGGGGATCGTACCATGCAGCGAAGGGAGTTTGTCCCTGTCCTGCGGCACCATATGGACTACCACTTTTACATGCTTGTCGTGGAATTTGGATAGTACTGTTGCAGGATCGCTCTGGAAGACGGCCGGGTTAAACGTAAAGGAAGGCTGCTTCGTATTCCATCCCTGTGGCGTGAAGCCGGTGCCCAGGTAGATGACGGCGTCTACCGGTATTTTTTTGGAGCGAAAACTGTCTACGATACCGAGAATATATTTCTCATCCTTGATCGTGCGATGGGATTGCATATAACCCATGGCCCATTTAGGAGGGATGACGGCAGGACCGCTCAGGACGGACAGGTCCTTCATATAAGCGGCAGGCTGATGTGCGTCGAAGACGATCAGGTCGTATACGCCCGGAACAACGGAATTCGCGGGTGGAATGCCTTTGGACTGGGCTAATTGCTGATTCCTTTCATTCTGTTGCGCGGTGTCTCTAAGGGTCGGCTTCCAGGGAATATAAGTGCCGTGATCCGATGGCTGCATATCCACCTGTCCCCAGGGAGTGGCGACAAAGAGCGCCCATCCGTCCGTGCCTACCATGAGGGCTACGGGATTGCGGGAGCCATAGGCATCGCCCTGCCAACGCGGCTGCATATCCTGCATCCGGCCTCTGCGGTCGAATTCGATCGGCTGTTCGCGCCAGTTGACGCCCGGTGGCTGTTTGTGCCCTCCTTCTCCCATACCCAAGATGGGGGCATCGTGGATAGCGAAGGAAAGGGTATTATCCTCGTTAAAGACGAGTTGTTGGATGGGCTCGCCGGAGGGGGTAGTGACCTTGACGGTGAGCGGAGACGGGCTTACTTCCACCAGTAGAGCGCCGACCCGCTTTTTGACGGGGCCTTTTAATTCCGTAAGCAGGATGACGGGTGCGGGATAGCTCCGCTCTGTCAATGCGGGGCTCCAGGGAAATTCTTCCTTATAACTAAGGGGTTTCAGCGTGATGCGGATACTGTGCTCCCCGGCCTGCCGGATCGCCAGTTGCGCAGGTGCGCCCGCTGCTGTAATAGGTTGTGCGTTGACGGTAGTTGCCTGAAAAGCCAGGAACAGGAGGGCTATCCGGTAGCTCATATTTCGGTAGATGGTCAAGGTAAAAAAGATTGTAGGCTAAATTCATCCTTTGTAAACAAAGACAGCGGACACATTTTGGCTGATGTCAACCGAATTTTAACCGAAGACGTCCTGCCATCCCCCGATTCTCACATAAAAAATGGCGACCCCGTCTCCCCGGATCGCCATTATATCTTCACTTACCACTCAATCTCAAAATCGCTCAATCCCGAAATCTAAAAATCCCTAACTCAGGTATTTTTTCAGCTCGGCCGCCGCATGTAAAAATAAAGAACGTACGGCAGGCAAGGTCGCCAGTCCGTTCAACAGGCCGAAGTCATGGATCATACCATTATAGCGGATCGTCGTGACCGGCACCCCGGCTTCGTCCAACTTGCGTCCATAGGCTTCCCCGGCATCCCGCAGGATATCATTTTCTGCTACCTGGATCAGGGCGGGCGGCAATCCTTTTAATTGTTCGACGGTGGCGTTCAGGGGAGAGGCATAGATCTCCTCGCGTTCGTTGAGGTCCGTCGTATATTGATCGTACATCCACATCATGACGTTCCTGGTGAGAAAACGGTCCTCGCCATATAATTGATAGGACTCATTATCAAATTCGGCATTGGTGAGGGGCCACATCAGGATCTGTAATTTGATCGCGGGGCCGCCCTTTTCCTTGGCCATCAGGGTGGTCACGGTGGACATATTGCCGCCTACGCTGTTACCCACGATGGCCAGGTTCTTTCCGTCGACGTTGATCTCGGCGCCATGTTCGGCCACCCATTTGGTAGCGGCATAGATCTCGTTGATCGCCTGCGGATAATGTGCTTCGGGAGAAGGCGTGTAATTGACGAATACGGCGGTATAGCCGGAGAGTACGACGAGGTCGCGGACCATGCGTTTATGCGTGGGGAAATCCCCCAGGATCCATCCGCCTCCATGAATGAACATAAACACGGGCAGGATACCTGTAACGCCTTCCGGGCGTACGATGTTCAGCCGCACGGTATACCCGTCGCTGGTGATGGTGCGCTCGGAGACCTCGATGCCTGAAAGATCCACATCAACGGCCGCCTGTGCGCCTACGAGTACATTGCGGGCATCTCCTTTGGATAAGGTCTCGAGTCCGGGGCCTCCCGTATTCAGGAGCTTTAAAAATGCCTTGGTCCCGCTGTCGAGGTGCGGGTCTTCGGACCAATGGGTGGGTGTCAACTTTTCTGAAACGAATGTGCTGCTCATGATCGATAATTTAAAGATGAAAAAAAGGGTTTTGTACATCAAAAAGCCTTACAGAAAATGGCAGGGGCAGGGTGGAGGTATGGATATTTGCAAATGGAGATTAAATTTAAACCAAAAAGGAGAACAAAAGGTTCATCCGGTAAGGTATTTATATTAATTATTCCGAAATTACAGTCCACGATCTTTCACTATAAAATTGAATGTATGAAAAAGACAAAAGAGCAGAGAGACAAAGAGGCGCTGGCCCCCATTGAATATCCCGCGGGAGAAGATATCTATAGTAAGGAAGAGAAGGCCAGCGGGAAAGCCCCTGACGGCAGTGAAGATGCGGAATGGGCCACAGGTACGGATGCGGATGAAGGCGTGGGAGAGGATCTCGATATACCCGGGGCTGACCTGGATGATGCGGACGAAAAGATCGGCGAAGAGGACGAAGAGAACAACTACTACAGCATTGGCGGCGATAATCATGAAGATCTCGAAGAAGACCAGGGGGACTAAAAGGGGATTAACGCAGCCGGACATCCCTGCAGATCTCTTCAAAGGTCTCTGTCCGAATGGCTTTAAGGGTTACGTTCTTTCCATCTACGCGGATCAGCGCCAGGGCGGGGGGCTGGGTAAAATACCGGAACTCACCCGACCAGGGACTGGATAATAAGGCATAGGGGGCAGAGCCGCCTGCTCCATTGTTGATGCAATAGAAATTTCGTTTGAGCTGGATCCTTTTGCCGGCATAGCCATCCAGGTAAATAGGGGTCTTCGGTGTCATGGGTAAAAACGAGAAATTATGTTCGTCCCCGGAAATAAAGGCCAGGAACTTCCGGCTGTTATTCACGCAGATATCGAGGATCTCATCCCTCCGTTCGATCGTCCCCTTCGATAAAGGAGCTCCGGCCACGACCGCCCTGCTTTTATTATTGCCATCCCACCACATGGCATCCGCGAGGTGATCTCCGTTGGGGAAGACCGCTCCATGCGTGACCACGAAAATATGATCGATATGCGCATCGCGTTCCATCCGGCTCATCGTCTTTCTCAGCCATTCCACCTGCTGATCCATGATATAGCCTTCGGGGCACCCGCTGGTCACCAGGGGGTCCTTGCTTTCCCAATACTCTGTGTTCAGCACGATCATCGCCACATTATCATACGTATAGAAATAGACATTTTCCTGGTAGGTGGGGAAATCCAGCTTGTTCGGATCGGGATCGTAAGCAGCTCCGTCCTCGCTGACAGGTCCGTTGGCCGGGTTGACAAAGGCACGGGCAAAACTGGCTTCGCCGGAAGAACTGGCATAGGGAAAGGCCTCTACCGAGTTGGATTTTTTTGACAAGGGGTCCGGCGCGAATACAGTCCTGCTGGCTTCGTGGTCCCCAAAACCTACATACACCGGTATCTGGCTCCAGAAGGGCTCCAGGGCTCTTTTGAAATTTGCATACTCCAACGCATGTCCCTCATCACCCGGATTGGCCCCGGTGGTGAGATCTCCCTGGGCCTGGAGGAACACGGCATGATTTATCGCTGCCACGGCCATGATCGACCGGGTACTCTGGTAGTTCGTTCCGCCGAAGTCTCTTTCTCCTCCGCCGGTGGTGGCCCTGTTGGCGCTGGCAAAAGCAAAGGTGAAGGGCTTGCGGCTGCCTTCCGCCGGCGCCGTTTGAAAAGAATGAGTTTCCTTCCGGTTGCCATAAGATACGGTATATGCATAACGGGTTCCTGCCTGGAGCCCGCTGATCTTTATTTCATGGTGGGTGGCCGCGGCAGGCTCCGTAAAGACCCGGCCTCCGATGGTGATCGTCGTTTGTACGGGGATCTGTGTTTCATAGGAAATAATCCCCCCGGAAGGCTGCAGGTCATTGATCATCGGTCCTTCGATGATCGTAGGGACCACGGTATAGGGCCCCTTTCCTTCAAAAGCAACCCGGCCTTCGTAAAGGATCCTTCCACCGCTGTCCATGATCCGGTAACCAAGCAGGCCCTTTCCTTTCTCCGCCAGCTTGAAGAAATCATTGGCGCGTACAAATACTTTCTTTATTTCCAGCAAGGCTTTGCCATCGGTCATCTTTACATCCTTTGGTAAGAAAGCTACCATCGGAAATGCGGCTCCTTCATCCAGGGGACCATATGCGACGGTGCCGGTAAATCCGGGCAGGTGCAGATCGACGAGGATGCCGGTCTCCGTTCCTACGGGACTTGCACTAAAGGCAGAGAGTCTGTATAGGTCTTTTTTCTCAAGGTCTTCGGCGTTACCTCCTTTTGTCAGCACCAGCTTACCGCCGGCAGCATAAGAGACCCCGTCCAGCACGGCCGGGATAGCGGGCCGGGCATCCGGTTGACCGGAAGCAGCCGCTGCGAGAAAAATGGAGAGTATGACCAGTATGGGTTGTTTCATCCTGAAAAATTACTTATTTGGTGATCTTTATCGAATCTAATTCTTTACCCTCGGGCGACACTTGCCGCAACGTGAAGTTCTTCCCGTCGATGTCGATCACCGTGAGGGAGTGCAGTTCGGAAATGAATTTATCGGTATACTTCTGCCAGGAATCCGGGTCATTGTTCTGTTCGGGATTATACAACTCCTGTCCTCCCGAGCCGGTGACGATGTAAATGATCCCATCGGGCTTCGTATTTGTTTTTCCATCGAAATGATGATCCAATGTCCACCTGCCGTTCACCACCCGCCCGCGGATCGTCTTACTATCCTTGCCGCCTACGAGTAAGGTGCCCTGTTTGTCCGGGGTGAAGTGCATGGGGAAAGACCGCTGATAGTTATGTACATGCCCGTTGAAGACGACGTCTACCTTGCCGGCTTCGAACAAAGGGGACAATAGCCGCATCTGCTGCTGTTCGTAATGTTCCCGCGCAGAGCTGAATCCGGGGTGATGGAAAATGACAAAACGCCAGGCCGCATCCTGCGCCCCTGCAAGGTCTTTCGCTACCCAATTACGCAAGCTGCTGTCCGTCCAGTTGACATAGGGATCGGAGTCTACTACCAGCACGTGTGCATTACCGTAATTAAAAGAATAATTGACCGCACTGGGGTAGGCTTCCCCGGCTGCCTGCAGGAAAGCTTTCCGGTGTTCTTCGGTGGCCACCATCGCAGGAACAAAAGCATCTCCCTCCTTGCCGGAAGGGCCGTTCAAGGGCTGCCGCCATAAATAGAAATAGGACAGGCCATCGGGGTATTGGTCCAGGCTCCGGTTGTCCACGTCATGATTCCCGGGCGCGCCCACATACGGGATGCTGCGCATCAGCGGCGCCCCTTCATCGGATACCTGGTCGGCATTATAGATGGGCCAGAATTTCGTATCGTATTCGGACAATCGTCCATTCTCATAGATAATATCGCCGGGAATAAGGATCAGGTCGGGGTGGCTGAGGTAGCACTGCTTCGCCAGCAGCTTTGCATCCGTTGTAGCCGCACCGATATCTCCATTGACCACCCACCGGTAGGCCTGCCCTTCGCTCCTGGGCGCATGTCCTTCGGCCGTGAACACTATTTTTCCGGCCCGGGAGACCCGATAGTTGAACAGGGTCCCCGGCATGAGGCCCGTCAGCCGGGCATGATATACCCGCCGGGCATTCAGACCATCGGGAGCAATAGCTACCCATTGCGGCGCTCCCGTCTTTATCCATTTTTCCGTTGGGGAGGTCTTTAGCTCGACCTCCCAGCCGGCCTCCTTTTCGGGCACCTGCCACATCAGTTCCAGGCTGCCCGGTGAAGGTTCCCTTCCGATCTGCAAATAGGGTTTGGCAATAAAAATATCCGCCTGGGAAAAAACGCTGCCATGCAGGGTAACGAGCAGCGCAAGGGTAATTAATCTTTTCATCAGAAAGCCTTAGTTATTGTTGAATGTTGAAAGAAATGTCTAATGATGGTTGCCGGCACCGTTGGTCTGGAAGGCGCCGATATCCTTTCCGGGAGGGGTGATCTCGGTGGCCCCATAGACCAGGTCTATAGGCACGTCGGCCCTCGGTGAAAATCCGGTATACCCTTTACCGATACAGGGCGAAGCAGGTTTCAACGCAAAATTGTAACTGCCCACAAACGCAATGTCCCTCAATAACAAGCCGGCCGGCATGGGTACGGGACCATTGATAAATTTCGGGTCATTCGCGCCCAGGATAGAAGCCGGGGCCGTATAAGCATCCCCGGGCTTCCAGCCCGCAGGCAGGAAGGTGGAAGGATTGGGAAAATCGGTAGGCATTGCCTTTGTGATACAGGTGCTTATCGGAATGGAAGGATAAATATTATTGGCGGCAATGGAGGAATCCGCATAGGTAAAATTATACCCGTAAAATAAATTGGCCGTGTCTGCAATGGGGTTCTGGACCACCCGCAAACCAAATTTACAATTTACGATCAGGTTATTATACGCCATACCACTGGCGCCCTGTTCAAAATTAATAGAACCCCCACGGCCCGTCGCCGCCCTTCTGTAACCACAATTCACGATCGTATTATTGTACATACGCATATTAGACCCCGGGAAACCTACCGGGGCGGTGATATTCGATAATTTGGGACCATTGGTGGCTATACCGATACATAGATTATAGGCAAAATCACCGATCGTTCCTGATTTGGCATTCATAGCTTCCCCACCGGTATACCCGCATTTTTCAAAGGTGTTGCGCATAATCTCAATTTTTCCGCCCAGGATCCGGAATGGATCATCTGTGCTGCCGTACAGCCAGGAATCTTCAAATACGAGGACACCGGCGGGATTTTGAAAGAACAGCGGGTAGGGGCTCGTATAAACCTGGCTGATCGCGCTCGTGGAAGGGATGGAGGCTCCGCCAAATTCAATATGCGTCCATTTAAAGATCATCATGGGACAGGTGGTGGCGCCTATAATGCCGATCCATTTGCCTTTATAGGCAAAATCACTGGTTGGGTCATTCCCATAAACATCCGTTTTAACGGCCCCGTCATACGTAAAATAATTGGGATGGGCTTGTGTGCCCAGGCTGATCAGGGAACCTTTAACCCCCAGCCCGTATTGCCCGGTAAATTTCACCGTCACCCCTTCCTGCAGGATTAACGTGTCTCCGGCATTTACAAAGACATCACAACCGATCGTATAGGTCTTCCCGGCCAGCATGGTCCCTTTAATGTTGCCGCATAAGGGAGCGGCATCGCTTACGGGAGAGGAGGGCGTCACCACCGCTTTCCACAAATTCCTGGTCTCTGTTTTTTTACAGGCGCTAAAGAATACAACGGCTGTAAGTAATATCGTAGCTATTAAAAATGACCTTTTCATGTATATGTTTTGATAATTTATCTTATAATTTAAATCGTACTCCAAATAAGAAGGATGGATTGAGATAATTCTTCAATACTATGATCCTTTTTGAAGGATCGTTCTGGCTGGACAAGGCCTTGGCTCCGCTTGCCGCGATATAGGTATCATACGGTACATGAAGGCTCTGTACCTGCGGCTGGTTGGTCAGGTTGGTCATTTTACTATAGAAGGCAAATCGTTTTGCAAATCTTTTCTCAAAGGAAAAATCCAGCGTGGTCTGAGGTTGTTGCCAGTAATGCAATCCTGCATAAGGGCTTAACAGTGCAATTCTTTCCCCTGTATATACAAAGGACAATTGAGCGTCCAATCCCAGTTTGGTACTTTTATAGATCAAAGAAGCGCTGCCGACGTGATTGGACTGTCCTTGCAGCGGTCTTGTTTCAGACACATATTTGGTGGCTATACCCCCCCCGGCTTCGCGGTAATAATACAACATGCTGTCATTGGTAACCTTTGACCGGGTATACGTGTAATTGGCGGATATACCGAATACGCCTATATATTTCGTGAATACCGCTTCAATTCCGTAATTGGTCGCCTTGCCGATATTAATAGGCTTCAATACCTGGCTGGATGGAGGTACTCGTATAGCCGAATATTCAATCGGATCCTGTATCTGCTTGTAGAACGCACCAATTAAGATCTGGTCGGCTGCCTTGGGGAGCAGATCATAGCGCAGATCGAAATTGTCAGCCATGCTATGTTTGACATTTGGGTTACCTACTTCTTTAAATAACTCATAATTGTCGGGACCGAAAGGGATCAGCTCGGCAAACTGCGGACGGACCAGGGCACGGTAATAAGATAGCCGGATGGTCTGATGGTTATCTGGTGAATATTTCAACTGGCCGCTGGGAAGGACATCTGTATAAGAGATCGTGCCCGATCTCGCATCTACGCTCTTGTCAACGTTGATATTAAAATCCTGGCTGGTATGCTCGACCCGCACACCGCCCAACGCTTCAAAATTTTCTGCCAGATTCCATTTGCCTTGTACATAGCCCGCCGATATCACTTCATGGAAGGTATAATTATTCCCGTTCAGACCTGGCTGAGCATTGCTTCCCGTGAACGTAAATATGGCCTGGTTAATAGTGCTGTAGGTTTGAGAGGAAGAGTTGGCAGGTAATAATGGATTCAACGTGTATGAATTATAGAAATTATCCCTGTGTTTATCTCTTATCAGTCCGCCTGCCTTGATTTCAAAAGGCTTATGCAGCAGTTCTGTCTTTTTCGTTAAATTAAGATAAGAGGAAAAATCCTTATCGCTGTTATGCGACCAATTCCTTGACATGGTCTGTAAATTGTCCGAATATGCGGTCGATGCCGTTACGGGAAATTGATGACCGAATTCCGCCTGATCCGGAACATGATTGTTCGCTATGGAATACCCCGCAGACCAGTCGATCGTAAAGGAGGGTGTTAGCTGGTGTACGCCCTGCAGCGTAGAATTGTAGATGGATTGATACTGCCAGGTGCTCCTGTAGGACGCTGTCACCAGCGAATTCAAGGCCACCGTGTCGAAGCTGGCCCTTGTTTGCAACTGGTCCAGGCGGACATAGGTATTAAGCAAGGATATCTTATGACGACTATTGAATCGGTAATCCACTTTTGCATTCAATCCAAGCCGCTTGTTTTCCGTGGAATACTCCCGGGAAGTTAACGTAACGAAAGAAGGCAGATTGCTTAAATTGGGCTGTGCATCCGGCAGGAATAAAGTAGATTGGGTGCCGCTATAAATATCCTGGTAACTTCCCGAGAACAACAATCCTATTTTTTTATACTTTCCGAAGCGGTTCCCGGCGGTTAAGCCAAAGGTAGTATTGATGGGAGTTTTAATATTATTATAGTTCAGGCTGCCCACCGGGAATTCCGCGGGGGTGGCCGAATAATCGTTCCCGTTCTTTTCCGCCGGAGACATCCTGACCATTTTGCTATGGTCGAAATGCATAAAGGGCTGGTGTCTGAAAATGCTATTATACCCACCCGAAACATTCGCCTGGAATAGTTTCGTTTCCGGGGCATCCTTCATCACCAGGTTAATGGTCCCCCCGATCGCATCGCCTTCCATGGAAGGGGTAAGGCTTTTGCTCACTTCCAGCCGCTCCAGTAATTCGGAAGGAAAAAGGTCCAGGGGGATAAAACGGCTCTTATTATCAGGACTCGGAATTTTGATACCATTGATCAAGGTATTGATATATCTTTTTTCCATCCCCCGGATGATCGGGTATTTGGCTTCGCCGGAACTGCTCCGCTCGATGGTAACGCTGCTCACCCGCTGCATGACATTCGCCACCGTGATATCGGGCAACAACTGGATATTTTTGGAAGAAAGGATATTCACCAGTTGATTGGAATGTTTCTCGATATTCCTGGTGTTCATGTCGGAACTGCTCCCTTTCGTCACCGTGACGGCCGTCAATTCCATGATCACCGGCTCGAGGACAACCTTTAATTCGGCGATTTTTGTGTTGGATACCGTGATATGCTCATCATATTTTTTGTAGTTGGTGAAGGTGACCTCCACCTCGTAATCACCCGGGGTCAGGTTCTTAAAGGTAAAATACCCGTCCAGCTTGACGAATTGTTTCTTCCCCGCCTCTTTGACCGTTACCGTAGCGCCGGTCATCGGTTCGCCGGTCCTGGCATCCAGGACCACACCCCGGATGGTTTGGCTTCGACCAAAGAAATAGAGTAACAGGAATAGAGAACACAGAATGAATCTTTTACAAATAGTTTTGGTGAGCATTGGCCGTTTTTTGTGCTGCAAAAGTTTGTAAAAAATCCCTGCTTTGAACGGCGCCGCGCATAATTATCGATTTGGTAAGAATTACCTAACCTTAGTTTAACCGCAAGCACAAAATGTCTTCAGTATTCCTCCAGAATTGACCCCATAGGCGCCCGGGCCGTGCAGCTATTTTTTGGCTCAACTTCGCTACAGAATTGAGTTGTATACTTGGAGTATAAAGCTAAAAAATATGAAAAAATACCTGATGGCAGGCCTGATGGCTGGCTGCCTGGTCCCTGGCCACAGCTGGGCCCAGCAGCTGAAAGAGACGAATGTACCCCCGGCCGTAAGATCCGAATTGACGAAAAAATACCCTTCCGCCGCCGGCATAAGCTGGGAGAAGGAAAAAGGCAATTACGAGGCTAACTGGGGAGGTAAGTCCGGGGAAGACCATTCGGTAATGTTTACACCGGCCGGCATCTTTGTGGAAAAGGTCGATGCCATCCCCGTCAGCAGCTTACCATCGGGCGTTGCTGCTTATGTAAAAGCGCATTATCCCGGAGCGAAAATAATCGAAGCAGGAAAGGTGACGGACGCACAGGGCAAGACCTGCTACGAGGCCGAAGTAAAAGGAAAGGACCTGTTGTTCGATGATAAGGGAGTGTTTATAAAGATAGATTGAGGTTAATTTTCCACCGGGGGCTTCGCCAGGAAATTCTCGTCTTCCTTCGGCTTGCTGATCTTTAGTTTCCCGAACTTGTACAGAAGGTTGATGCCGAATGACCGGTAAGGGATCTGGAGATGGTTGTCCGTAACAAAGCCGGAACCTTCCTGCGTACTATGCTGGACAAGATAATTGCTGAAGGCATTGATGGCCACCAGCCCGAGGCTTGCTTTCCCGCCCATGAACTGTTGCCGTAGGGCGAAAGTATAGATAAAGAAATCCGCCTGTTTGCCCTGCCACCGGATACCGGACCGGTAATTTCCGAATCCCTCTACGATCAGCCCATGCGGGAACTGGTAGTTCGCATTGATATTCCATCGGTATTCAAAGCCGCTGATCTTCGCCGGGATCGAATACCTGTTCGTGGTTTGCCGTTTGTATAACTGAATGGTCGGCCGGATGGTGAATTTGGGAAAGGGGGAGAAGGATCCTCCGATATTGGCGCCCCAGCGGTCCTCCGCATCGATATTGCTGCGTTGGGTAAGGTTGACGTTGGTATAGGTGGAATCGCCGACCTGGAAGGTCGGATAAAAGGTCGTATATGATTTTATATCGGGCGAGTTGTGAGTATATACCAGCACCAGGTTGAGATTATTGTCCTTACCGATATTGGCATTATATCCCAATTGCAGTTCATGACCGATCTCCGGCTTTATATTCGGGTTGCCTGTGACAATGTTCTGAGGATCGGCGAGATTGATAAAAGGGTTCAGATCGCGGTACTCGGGTCTTTCCAATCGATAGGCATAACTGAATTTCAGTGTTTGGCGGCTGCCGAAAGCATGAGAGATCGTAAAGGAAGGGGCCAGGTTATTATAATCCGGGATCTTTACATGACCCGAATTGCTGTAATAGGCTTTATTGACGGTATACTCCGAACGAAGGCCGGCTATGACATTAAAAAGATCAAATAACTTGAAAGACGCCGAAACATACGCGACATAGACCTGGCGGCGAAAGGTAGAGTTATAGGACTGCCGGGGGTCGAACTGGTAGTCAACTTTCCCGGGATCGAAGGAATAAACATTGGCATCACTGATAAAGGATTCCGTTTCCGTGCGCAGCCCTGTTTCCAGCATCAGATCTTTGGATGCGGGGTAGGTATAGTCCAGGCTAAAAGAGGAAAGATGGTCCCTGCCGGGGTTATTGCTGGAAGATCCTGTAAACACGGAGTCATTGCTGATCAGTTGCTGGGATTGGCGATAGGACGTATTGTTCTGGCCGGCGCTATAGATGAAGGAGAAGTTGAGCTGCTCCTTTTCCCGGCTGAATTTCCTCGTATAGTCCAGACCGATATCGGCGGAATTATTCCTTATTTTATTATTGGCCCTGCGAAGACTGAACTGGTCATATAAGTCAAGTCCATTCCCGTCGACGCCTGAATTATGCTGGGTGAAGGATCCGTCCGTAGCATTCCCGAATTGATTAAAGCCAAAGGATACGGCGATATTGTCTTTTTGCGTGACATCCCAATCCAGGCTCAGCCCCGTACGATAGCCATAGCGGGAAAACTTACTGGGACCTTGCTGCCCCAGAAAATATTTACTGCCGGAAGCTGTATCGAAGGAATTCCGTTTGTTATCGGTGATCGTGCTGACGGCCAACTGATCCGTACCGCTGTAATAGCCGCTGACGGTGACATTATTCTTTTTATAGGTAATGTTGACGGAGCCGTTCTCCTGGCGGGTGCCGGCCGTGGCGTTGATGGTGCCGCTGATGCCTTCCGATTTATTTTTTTTGAGAATGATATTGATGACGCCGCCGGTGCCCGTTGCATCGTATTTAGCACCCGGACTGGACATGACCTCGATGCTTTGGATCTGGGAGGCGGGGATGGACTGCAAGGCGTCGGCGACACTGTTGCCAAAAATGGTAGAACGTTTGCCATTGATCAGGAAAAGGATACTGGGATTACCCAGCAGTTCCACGTTGCCGTTGACGTCGACACTCACCTGGGGGATCTTTCGCAAGACATCGGTCGCCACTCCTCCTTGTGAAGTGACGTCACGATCGACATTATAGACGATCCTGTCCACCTTGTTTTCAAGCAGGGGGCGAGAGGCGGTGACGACGGCTTTTTCGAGCGTAGTGGTCTTTGCCAGGAGACGGATGGGGCCAAGATCGATAGGACCGCTTGCCTGGCCGATGATGAGACCGGACAGATGAACATTCGAATAACCGATATATGCGATGGTCACGGAATAAGCCCCGGCCGGGAGATCTTTATAAAAGAAGCGGCCCTCTTTATCCGTGAGCGTGCTGAATTTTGCCTGCCCGGTAAGGGTGATGCTGGCATTTTCCAGGGACTGGCCGGTAAGACTGTCTTTGACAGATCCGGTAAGGGTCAGGGAATTGGACTTGCCGGTACGCTGGGCACAAAGGGTGATACAGGACAAAAGAAAAAAAGATAGCAGGATCGAATTTCTCATTATAATCGTTCGTTGAAAGTGGGCGCAAGATAGAAACAGATTCTGAAGGATTTCTGAACACCCGGCCGAAGGGGGGCCTTAGACCAGGGATTCAAGCCAGGCGATATTTTGGTTTTTCCCTTCGGTCAGAAGGTCCCTGCAATAGTCCGTAAAGAAAACATGCTGCTGTAACAATTTCAGGCTGTCTTTATGCCAGTGGGGGTTCTTTTTTGCTGTACGCATTTCCATTTCTTTTTCTACAAGTATATCCGTTTGGCGGAACTGGTCGGTACCGAAATGATAGGTATCCGCGTCGCAGAGGATCTGTTGATTAAGATCTTTGGGATGGCTGGGAGATTTGGTGGCCATGATACATGCGCTGATCGCTGCAATCCTTTCCTCTGGCTCGCTTTGTAAATAATATTCCATGATCAGCACCCCTCTCTCTTCATGATCCTGCATGTCGCCATATAAATGACCGATATCGTGAAACCAGGCAGCTGCGGTGAGAATAAAGCGTTCGGGCTCCTTCAGCAAATAATAGGCGGCGATCTCTTTCGTATGCTTGACCACACTCTCCGTATGCGCAAGATTATGATAGGGGTATTCAGGCATTTGGGACGATTCGAAGATCCTTATGACCGTATTTTCAAGATCCTTTTCTGTGATCATGGAAGGCCGCTTTTAATTTTTCAATTGGAAATGATGCCGTTGGTCATAATATTGATAATGAGCGGTAAGGCCCGAGAAAGCCGCCACCTGCTCGATAATGGCGAGACCCAGCCCGATGCCGTCGCCGGCCTGTCCGGCATTCCCAAAACGTCGGAAGACCTTTGTATTGTCAAGGGCTGTCGCAGGACCCGTGTTGCTGATCTCGAGGCACCCTTTCTTCAGCAGGATAGTAATATTCCCGCCTTTGAAATTGTATTTGATGGCATTGCTGAAAAGGTTGTTGAACAATATTTCGGCCAGTTCGGCATTCATGGAAAAGGACAGGTTCTCATCCAATTTCTTTGTAATGCTGATCTGTTTCAGTTCAAAGATCTCTTCGAACTGTGTGATCTTTTCTTTTATTTTCCGGGAGAGGTCGATGCTGGCCAGCTCGTTGTATTGCCCGTTCTCGATCTTTGTCAGCAATAAAAGTCCCTGGTTGAGCCTGGACAGGCGTTGGACGGCTTCATAGGCAGCCTGTACCGTCGTGCTTTGCGATTCGGATAAATGCTCATCCTGGATCAGGACATCCAGCTTGGACCGGATAATGGCTACGGGAGTTTGTAATTCGTGTGATGCGTTCTCGGTGAATTCTTTCAGGTTCTGATAATCCTGGTAAGCCTTTTCGGTGGCCTGTTTCAGGGTGTCATTCATGACATTGAATTCATCGATGGTAGTGGCCGGAAAATGTGGCTGCCCTTTCTTGCCTAATTCAAAGCTCTTCATCGCGATCAGGGCGTCATAAAAAGGCTGCCATAATTTTTTGAGTACGATCCTGTTTATCAGCAGTGAGACCGTGAGCATGACCAAAATGGTGATAAAGGTAATGCTGGCGATGGATTGCAGCATGTCATCCGTCCCTTCCAGCGATTTGCTTACGGTGGCTCTGTACCATTGGTCGTCTGTTCTTACTGAAAAACTAAGTTGACGGAATAATTCTTTTTCTTTTTTATTGCCGTCCGTCATCCAGGCCGTCCTGAATGTTCTTTTGCGGTCGCCTTTATCGATCGCCGAATAACTGATATGTTGATCTTTTACGGCGATGATCTCCGGGAGATGGCGGTATTTATCCGCATAGATCTCAATTTCGTTCTGTTCGATCTTCAGGTCTTCGTCTACCTGGGTGATCAATACATATTGCAGCAGGAAATAAAAAGCGATCCCCGACAGTACAAAGACGATGACGGTGGCCAATAAATTGATCCGGCTATATCGGGTGAATAATTTCATTTTTTCTAAACGATAAATTTATATCCAAGGCCATAGATCGACTTGATATAATCGGGGCAGCCGGCATGCATCAGTTTTTTTCGCAGGTTCTTGATATGCGTGTATAAAAAATCGTAATTGCCGGTCAGGTCCATTTCATCACCCCAAAGATGTTCCGCGATCGCACCCTTGCTGATGACCCTGTTCTTATTGGCCAGGAAATAAAGTAAGAGGTCATATTCCATTCGGGTCAGGATGACGGGCTTGCCATGGACGCTGGTGGTTTTTTCCGGGATGTTCAGGACGAGGTCATCGATGCGGATAATGTTTTTCCCGCCAAAGGTCTTTCTCCGGATGATCGCGTTTACCCGTTCGGCGAGCTCGGATAAATGAAAGGGTTTTGCCAGGTAATCGTCTCCGCCCGTTCTTAACCCGGAGATCTTGTCATCCAGGGAATTCCTGGCGGATATGATAAGCACCCCATCCGGCTTGTCATTGGCTTTCAGTTCCTTTAAAAGCTCCAGGCCGCTTCCTCCGGGCAGGTTGATATCCAGGATGATACAGGAATAGTCATAGAGCGATATCTTTTCGAGGGCCGTATTGAAATCATAAGCCGTTTCGCAAATAAAGCTTTCAGAGTTCAGGTAGGAACAAATGCTCTTGGAAAGCTCCTTTTCGTCTTCTATGATTAATAATTTCATGTTTCCGGTACATAAAGTTGCCATCCAAATCTGAAGAAAATCTGTAGTGGTGGGAGGGCGACCGGGGTGGGGGTGGAGATGATTAATTCCCGGCCCTTTTTTGCTCATCGGCAGAGCCGGCTTCAGGGTGGGCATTTGCCATTTTCGAAGTTCCGAAACGATAGGAGAAGTTGACCCGGATGGAGCGTGTATAGAAATTCCAGTAGGAATACTGGTGCAGGCTTTCGTAGAGGTCGATGGCATTATGACTTTCCGATTGAAAGACGTTATTGGCATTCAGGGTAAGGGTCCCGCGGGTATGGAAGATCAGCCTTTTTATACCCAGGTTCAGGATGGAATAAGCTCCGAAGGAGGAGGTGACCAGTTGTCTTTTGGAATAGTACTGAAAAGTACATTCTGCGGACCAGGGATCACTGATCCGAAAACTGTTATTCATGCTCAAATAGATCGAGGGGATACCCTTATTATCGAGACTGAAATGATCGGATGTGCGTCCGGTGAAACTATTCTGATAGAACGACACCGTGTTATCGGTCGACCAGGCCCGGGTCAGTTTATGGGAATACACGAGGTCGACATTCCAGGAATGCGCTCCCCGGATATTCGTGGGTATTCTTGTGGTGGTGATTTTATTGGAGTCCAGGTAGGGTAATGTCCGGATAAAATCATAGGTAATGTCATACCCGAATGTGACGAAAAGGGCTGCGTGATAGGAATAAGTGAGTTCTCCATGCCAGGTGATCTCGGGCCGCAGGTTGGGATTGCCCTGGAAATAAAGCGTCGGTGTTTGCGGACGACGGAAAGGGACCATTTCAGAATAAGAGGCCCGGTCTGTTCTCCTGCCCAGGCGACTGGCGAGCCCGTTCTCCGCGTTGAATTTGTAATCGAAGAATAGAGTAGGGAAGACCTGTAGATAATTTTGCCGAATCTCCTGCGGGGTTGACCATTGTTTCCCTTTTGTCACCGTCTGTTCGGCTCGTATTCCTGCCTGCCAGCTTAGTTTTTTATATTGCTTGCTGAGATTAAGATATCCTGCGTTGATATTTTCCGTGTTGACGCTATAATCGCTTTGCACGGGATCGATGATATTTTGGTCGTTGACCTGGTTGTAATAGGTATTGTCATTAGCGGCTTTGACATAGCTGGATTTCCATCCCGCTTCCATTCTCCCATTCGTTCTAAAGGGTTGCACATAGTCGGCCCTGGCTGCATAGATATTTAATTGACGGTGCTGATCTAAAAAGATATGGGTCTCCCCGATAAAATTTCCACCGGCATCCTGTGTAATGGTATGGTTATTCTGATGGGGACGGTTGCTGTAATCCGAATAATCCAGGTCGAAAATTATTTCCCGCCCCATGCTGTCTATCCGGTGTTCGAGGCTTAGGGCGGCGGTATAATTAAATGGCCGGTCTGTATGGGTGCCGGTAAAATTTTCGACGCTTGTTTTTTGTTTGCTGCTATCCCTGACATCCATGGTGGAAAGCGTCCGATCATCCGCAGAACGAATACCCGTATTGCCGGTTATGGAAAGGGTCGTTCTTTTGGAAAGGGTTAGGTCCAGGCCAAGGGAAGGGTTCCAGGAACGGCCCGCATCGATATTGTCATTGTCTGATGCCTGTTCGGTGACCAATTCGTTTTTGGCGTTTAATACTTCGGTGATGACCGTCCGGTTGAACAATGTTTTATTATAGGTGTAGTTGTTATTCAGGTAAAGGTTATAACTGTTGTTTTTATAACTGATCCCAAAACCTCCGCTGTAGCGACCATAATAAGTTTGTCCCAGGCTCCCGTTGACGCTTCCGTTCCATCCGTCTTTCCGGTTTTTCTTTCGAATGATATTGAGGATGCCGCCAGTGCCCGCTGCATCATATTTTGAGCTGGGATTCGTCATGATCTCTATCTTCTGAATAGCGGAGGAAGGCATTCCGTTCAATAGGGCGGCGAGATCAGCGGCGGATAAATAGGAGGGTTTACCATCCAAAAGGACCTGTACCCCTGATTTTCCATTTAAGGTTACCAGCCCTTCGGTAGTCATTTGTACCCCTGGCAGTTTTTGGACCATCTCCAGCACGGTGGAGCCGGCAGCAGTAAGGATGTTATCTACGTTTACGACCGTTTTGTCCATTTGCCTTTCAACCTGCGGCTTTTCTGCATGGACGATAACATCTTTGAGCACCCGGGCGTTCATATGCAGAATGAGGTTACCGAGCTCAATGGTGAGACGGTCCCCCCGGAAGGAAGGTTGCGCTTTCGATAAAATGGAAGACAAGGATAGCAGGATCATTAGGGCGGCAATATGGAGCGGCTTGGTCTTTTTCATGTAACAATGATCGGGATCCTGGCTATAGGAAATAGCGGCGGGCCGTATAAAGGAGGGGAGGATCGTCAGACAGGTGAATGTACCTGCCGGATAGGTCTGAGCAATAGGAACAGGAATTCAGGGGGCAGTTTCACCGGTTAGTCGACTTTCCCGGAAGGATCGGCCTATAAAATGTAAACTTGCCGGGAGTATGGATGTATCGGATAAAATAATCGGCTTTTACAGGACCCATAAGATACTCTGTCATGTGTTCTTCTGGATAGCAGTATTCTTAGTATCCAATGCAGACGACAGTTACCAATCAAAGGAAAGACTTTTTTCATTTGACACGTATAGTTTTTACGGTCTGAACCTGGTCACCCAAATACTCACTGCCTATTTTTTGGCCTACTTTATCATCCCCCAATTTTTAAAAACTAAAAAGTACATTTCCGTATTCCTGTATTTCGTCGTTGGAATGTACCTGCTCTGTGTCGCCTCCAGGCTGATAAATGTTGATATCAGGGAGCCGATGATGGGCATTGCTCCAAAGAAGTATGAAACGGTCGGCGAGATCTTTACGAATCTTCCTAAACTGTTTTATATTTATTTTTTCAGGAATCTTTCCATTGCCGTTGTATTTCTTCTTTTAAAGCTGCTGATAGATCAATTCGATATTCAAAGGAGATCGCTCTCCCTGCAAAAGCAAAAGGCGGAGGCGGAGTTGAAATTATTAAAGACCCAGTTAAATCCTCATTTTTTATTCAATACCCTGAACAATATCTACTCCCTTTCCCTGATCCAGTCACCCAATACACCGGCAGCGATCGCCCGGCTATCCGAGATCCTGGATTATACCTTGTATCGGGTCAATGACCGGTACGTGCCTCTAACAGCGGAGATAGAGGTATTGAATAATTATATCGGACTGGAGAAATTGAGATATGATGAACGACTCCGCGTAAATTTCAGATCAGTGGTGGATGCTGATATACGGATCGCTCCCCTGATCCTTTTATCCCTGGTGGAAAATGCTTTTAAACATGGTGCGGGAACGGATATCGGCAGTCCTTGTGTGGATATCGATCTCTCTGTCGATGGATCGATCCTCCAATGTCGGGTGACCAATACCTATTCAACGACCTCCGGCCTGGAAAATAAGGATACGATCGGCTTACCGAATATCCGGCAGCAGTTGGAACTGATCTATCCCCAAAGACATACCTTAGTAGTCGAACGAAAGGAGGGGCTTTTTATGGTAACGCTCTGCATTGAGATAAAATCTTAAAGAATGAAGATAAGATGCTTATTGGTGGATGACGAGCCGCTGGCGATCAAATTATTGCAAAAGCATATCGGGCAATTGGATTTTTTGGAAGATACAGGCGCCTGCAATAATGCGGTAAAGGCGCTTGAAATAATAAATAGCCAGCCTGTGGACCTGCTGTTCCTGGATATCCGCATGCCCGGGATCTCCGGCCTCGATCTGTTGAGAACGCTCAGTAAGCCGCCTAAGACCATTCTGACGACTGCCCACCGGGACTATGCATTGGATGGATTTGACCTGGAAGTGATCGATTATCTTTTAAAGCCCATTACGTTCGAACGCTTCTTTAAATCTATTGAGAGGTATCTGAAAAATGCAAATACGCCTGCCTCTCCCGTCTTGTCGCCAGCCGAGTCCTCTTTTATTTATATAAAGTCGGGGTATAAGTATATAAAAGTAAACACCGGGGATATATCTTATATAGAAAGCTCCAAGGATTATATCAGGATCCATACCCGGGAAAAAGAGATCCTGGCTAAATATAAGATCAGCGACCTGGAAAAGGAACTCACCAGCAAAGGGTTTCTCCGCATTCACCGTTCTTTTATCGTCAATATGAAAAATATCTCCGCCTTTACCGCAACCGATATGGAGATCGGGGGAAAAGAGATCCCTATCGGGGAGAGCTATAAGGAATATGTATTTAAGCTGTTTAACAAACGATGATCCTGAGCCTCCTAAGGCTTCTCCAGCGCCGATCCCAGGTCTGCAAGGAAATCCGGCTGATTGCAGGTCAACTGCCCCGAGAACTGCCATCTTCCCTCCGTCTGAATAAGCTTGATAAGGAAATGATTCCATCCCTGATGTAATTTCAGCGCCGTGGCCCTTGCCTTCCCGCCTTCTATATTTCCTGTACGGATCGATCCGATGATCGGCTTGCCATTCAGGTATACCTGTACGCCATTGCTGGCGGCGACTTCCATATTCACGACGGGGATATCCGGCTCGACAAGCAGATCTTCCAGCGACCGGGGGCTCGAGACCCAAAAACTCAGGTAGGCCACCGCATTCGTGCGCGGCCCTTCCGCCCTGATCCGGGAAACATCGATGAGCCCGTTCTCATTATAAACAGGAGCCCAGGGCTTGCCCTCCACTTTCGCATCCACCCGGATCTGTTCTCCCGATGAAGGGTCTACAAAATTCTTAGCGGCGCCTTCCTCCAGCGAGGCGATGGGGAAATTTCCAACCACCAGGGCACGCACGAGACTGCCATCCTTTAATAAAGGCTTACCGGCATCATTACCCGCTGTTAGCGCCAGACCGGTATTGGCAAGGATCTTACGGATCAGTTTTTCCGCCTTGGCCAGTTTTGGCGCAGGGGGCAGCGTGGTGATGATCAGTCTTCCACCCCCGATCTCTTTTTCGATCAGGGCCACTCCTGAACTTTTCTTTTCGCGTTCCGAACGGACCACCATCGCCGTCTTTGCATATTCGGGCTGTTTATTCCAGAGCAGCCAATCCGTCCCGGCGGCTTCCAGCAACACTTTGCTTTGCCGGACAAGCGGACCGTCCAGTCCATGGGTGATAATGTCGGCAGGACGGGATTCCGAAAAATAAAGATCGGCGGCCGGGATCCCGGCAGTCAATGGATCAGGAGCAGCGGGCAGCAGGGAACTAGAGGTCCGCGAACGGAGCTCCAGCGGAGCAGGCAACAGCGCATTCAAGGCGGGTAGTCCTTCCTCGCCGACTCCCCATACGAATACGGTGCCTCCTTTATGCAATACTTCGTTCATCAACGAAAGGCTTTCGGGACCGGGAGGATGAAGACCGTCGATAAATAAGAGTTCGGGTGTTTGCAGACTATCGGACTTGCCGGGCGGTACGCCCGTTCTTTTTAATTCTTTGGCCAGCGTACTGCCGGGGCCGCCCAGTAGCTTAATCGTATGGACGGCGCTTACCGTTTCCGGAGCAGCGACCACAGGCTTCAAATTCACCCATTTACCAGTTCCGGCAATAGGCTCGGAGGATGCATCGCGGATGGCGTCAAAGAGCGGCCATGTCTGATACAGCGGTAAGGAAGGATCATAACCGGGATTCAGGGTCGTGCAATAGGGCCCCAATCGTTCGGGCTGCACCCCATGCGCGCCTTCTTTAAAGGAAGTAAAATAAACGCCGTCGGAAAGGGTAGGGGCTTTCAAAGAGTCATGAAGACCCAGCGGCAATGGCTTAAGACCATACCACACCATATTGAAGACACTGCGATAGACCGCCTCTTTTTCCCGCTGCAAGGCGAGCGATTGGTAAGAGGAAATGGCGACGCCTTCCATCCTGCCGAGGAAAGATTCGTAGGAACGGTCCCCATTGCTTTCCGAGGTCTGCTCCGGCGTACCATAATACGCATTGCCGGCTTCTCCGACGCCCCAGGGCTTTCCACTCTTTCTTCCGCGTTCCATCGCATCGGCTCCGCCATAGTGCACGACATAGGCGGGAAATCTTCCCTGCCCGTCATCCTCACCATCCGCCGAGATCCACGAACGGGTCGGGTCCAGCCTGCGACACAGTTCCGCCCAGATCCCATAATATTTTATCAGGGTATCCTTCATACCGGGAGGATTGCGAAAGACATTGGTGACGATCGGCAGGACCTCGTTCGAAACGCTCCATCCAAAGATACTCGGGTGATTACGGTCTCTGAGAATAAGCCCGGAAAGATGATCCTTCGTATCGAGCCAAAAATTCGGATCGTCCAGTTTGGGTCCCCCGTCACTGGCCCAGATGGCCGTTTCATCGAGGATCATGATCCCCATCTCATCCGCTACGTCTAAATAGAAAGGAGGATAGGGTTGTGCATGCAGCCGGACGGCATTGAGATGAGCGTCTTTCACGGCTTTGAACCAGGCCGTCGCATATCGGCGGGTCATCTGCGGGATCCCCAGGAAATGCCAGGAATCCCCTTTTAGGAGAAGGGGCTTTCCGTTGAGCAGGACCTTGCCGCCCTGCAGGCTTACTTCTCTCCAGCCAAACCGTGTATATTTTTGATCGATCGTCTTCCCGTTCATCTGCGTGCTGACGACTAATCCATAGAGTTCGGGGTTCGCAGGGGACCAGGGTTTTAGCCGCCCCCTGACCGCCGCCGATAAGATGACCTTAGCTTCGCTATGAGCGGGTATGGATACCTGTTGTACAGGCAGGCTGAAGGCGGCCTCCGTTGACAGTCCCGGCCCCGGCGATGCGATCCCTGCAAGCGACCTGTCCGTCTGCGGCAGCCATCGATAGGCTTTTGCGTCCAGGGAGATCCTGACAGGCTGATCCCCGTCATTTCTAAGGGTCACTTCTGCCGCCAGTTGATCGCTGCTGAAGGAAGGCTTGATAAAAACATCCGAACTATGTACAGGAGGCAGGGCCACCAGGGTTACATCCTGCCAGATGCCGGCGATATGCTGTCCCCAGAAGCTGCCTCCCTGGTAGGTCCTTCTACCGTAATTGCCTCTTTTATCGAACAGCGAAGCCTTACGGACCCCGATGCAAAGTTCATTCTCTTTTCCCGGCAACAGCAGCCCCGTGATATCCACATCGAAGGGAAGAAAGATGCCAAAATGCCGGCCAGCCTCTTTGCCATTCACCAGGATCAGGGCATCACCGGCCAGGGCATCGAAATGCAATAGGATACGTCGTCCCTTCCAGCCCGCAGCTACGGTAAACTTTTTCCGCAGCCATCCCATCTTACTATTTTCCCATGCTGCGGGATAACTGGGATAGGTTCGAAAATCTCCACCCTGTCCGTGGTTGTCTGCAAAGCTGTTGACATTCCAGGGGGAGGGGATGCGGATCGGCGTCTTATCCCAGTCCGCTCCGACGGGAGGCAGGCCCGGCGGGGCATCGCTGCCTTCTTTAAAACCGGCCGGTAAAGCTACAGGCTGGAATTGCCAGTTCCCGTTCAGGCAGAGCTCCTGCCGGAAAGGTTTTTCAGAGGGCTTCACGAGATTTTCCGAAGGCGCGAAGTCCGATGCATATTCGAGACGGCCTTCCCTGGAGGACTGCCCGTATGCAAATTTTCCGGGTGCAAGAAAGGCGAGGCCGGAGGTCAGGGCTCCAAATAAAAGGATTCGTTTCATGTAAGGGCTCTTGGGATTATTTCGATCGCTTTGCGTTCCTGGGTAAGGGAATATTTTCCTGGAAGGGAATCTGCTTTCGCAGCATTTTCGCTGCCGTACCCGTCAGGTATAAATAATAGTCGGAAGGGATGCCTTCTTCAAAGGTGACAAATCGGCTGGGCCCCACCGGTGGGTCCTGCGATATTTTCAGGATCGCCGTTCCTTCATCCACTTCATCGAACATGGCCACATAGATCATCTCCGCGCCATTCGAGATCGCTCCCGTGATCTGGCCCCAATAGAAATGCCCCCTGTTGCGCGGGATCTGGTTGAAGGGTGACCTGGGATTGAGGTTCGACCAGCTAAAACCCGGGAACACCGTAGCGGCATAATCCACTTTGTTCTCCTTACACCAGGCGATATCTCCTTTTTGTACTTCCTTATACTTAGCATAGGTCTCTTCGTCTTTGTATCGCCCGATCGTCCAGGGATGAATAAGATCGACCTTTTTTATCACCTCATGCAGGCGGGGATTCGGATCGGTATCCCTTCCCAGTTCACGCCAATAGGTGGGTACACCCAACATGACGGCACATCCTCCATATACGGGATCGTTCTTTAAGAAGTCGATGATCCGCTCGATGCTCGCCAGCGTATACTTCCGCCCATCGTTAAATCCTACTCCCCAGAGTACCACCAACGGTTTGCCATTATGATAAAGATAGGTTTGCCGGGGCCCCTGGCTGGTGATCTTCATGCTGTCCACGAGGTTTTTCCAATCTTTGATCAATAGCGGTACGTCGATACTATCGCGCATCCCTGAAAGATCGTACATGACGGAAATGGCGCGATGATATTTTTGCGAGGCCTTGAGTGCATCGGCCAGCACCTTGTTAAAATGATTACGGGTGATACCATCCTGCCGCACGTTCCCGATAAACCGTTGCATGAAGACCCCGTCGACGCCATATTCCTTCATCCATTTAAACCGGGTATCGGCGGTGGAAGCGTCGTGATCGCTGGGCAGATAAGCAATGCTGCTGTCCGCATGTACAAAAGGGGTTTTGTATACCTGTTTGTATTCTTTCGTCTCGGGCCAGAGATCGATCTTGATATTGCCGGGACCGAATACGCCTCTTTGTAAATAATGTCCCCAACCGCGACCGGCCCCGTCTTCGGGCGTCGTATGCCATCCCTGGTAACCGGCCATCACCAACCCTTTATAGCTCATGAAAGAAGACGAAGGACTATGTCGGGTCTGTGCAAGGGTTCTTCCTGAAAGACAGAGGACGATAAGAAAGATGATGGGTGAAGGTCGCATAATGATAAATGATTTCCTTGAATAGGCTTGTCAAAAATAAGAAGGTCGTTCTCAATGTACGGTAGCTTTTATCGTCGCGCTGTAATTGAAATAGGAAGAGGATGTACTGCCTACGGCGCCGGCACGGAAATAATAGTCGCCCTTGGCCAGGTGCGTATCCCCAAAATTGATCGTATAGGTCTGCGGCACACCCAGGATCGCATTGCTGACATTCAGTTTCCAAAGGTTCGTGTAATAGCTCCCGACCTGGTTGGAGCTTACATTGTCGTTCACCACGGGCTGATTGCTGATCATAAAGATCATCTGTGTCAGGTTGCCGGTATTGGCGGTGGACCTGGTCACCGTATAGCTGAACGTGCTGTCGGTAACGGTGAGGGCGATCCTGAAATAAGGCACGACTTTAAAATCGACCTTGGTCCTGGAGCCGGAATTAAGCGTCGTGGTGATGGAATCACCGGGCAGGTACATAAAGGGGCCGTTCGCTTTCAGCGGGAACACTTTATAACTATCCGCAAACAAATTGGCCGCGGAATAGGTGCCATTGGGCTTCACCGATATATCGATGGGGGTGACGGAAGGATATTTGGTCTTGTTCACTTCGATCAACCGGACCGTGCCGCCACCCGGCTGTTTTAATTGCAAACTGTCATTTGTCTCCCCATCCGTCAGGGCTCCGAATATTCCGCTATCGGGCGCCGGGTAGTTATCTTTCTTACACTCTGTACAAAAGAAAAGAATGCAGGAGAGTGAAAGTATTATTTTGTTCGTTCTCATATTTAATAAGTTTAATAGCCAGGATTGTCGTTTAATAATGGATTAGCTGCTCTTTCCGCTGCGGGGATCTGGAAATAATAGTTTTGGGGCTGATAGGTCTTGGGACCCCCATTCGGCATTTTATAAAATACATAGTCCTGGGTGTCGATATCATAAAAGATCTCCAGCCCGTATTCCTGCCGTAAGCTAAAATCGGTGGTCAGTGTCCTCCACCGGATATAATCCCAGTAAGTCCTGTTCTCGAAGGCCAGTTCTACGAAGCGTTCGTGGCGGATGGCATTCCTGTCGACGGTAGCAAGCACCGGCATTCCGGCCCTCGTACGCAGCAGATTGATCGCAGCGGTGGCCTCGCTGGCAGGATGACCCAGTTCGAAGGAAGCTTCTGCATAGATCAGGAGTATCTCGCCCAGGCGCATGTCCAGCCAGGAAGTGCGGGAAGAATAATCCCTGAGCAGGGTGATATCCGATACGGGGTCCGTCCATTTTTTCAACCAGAAGGTCTGGGAATTGCTGCCATTATTGTCCCCGTTGGAATTTCCCGTGCCGATATAGGGAGTGGGGGTCGGTCCGAACGAAAGACTGGTCGTGTTAAAATATTGGCTCGTCCGGGTGCCGCGATAGATATTACCGTTATAGATGACACCCCGCTGGCCCGTGATCGTTCCTTCGGTGGTGCTGGCGGAATTCCTGAATATGGTTCCGGGCGCCACGATGCTACCGGCAAAGCGCGGGTCTTTATTTGCGAAGGGAGCGCTCTGCGAGGGATAATGGATAGGTACGTTCGGTGTGCCGGTGCCTCCGAAGAGTCCCGGTGTGCCGTCGATATTATCGAATTTCTCTACCATGTCCAGGGTCGGCTGCATCCTGCCGGAATAACCGACGGCGGATTGAATGGCAAAGGGCAGCACCATCAAGTCCTGTGAATGCGTACGCGTGGTGGAGGCATAATCATATCCTTTGCAAAAGATCGCTTCCGTATTGACATCCCCCGGTTTGCAATCATAGAAGAGGTATTGGAAATTCTTTGCCAGATCGCCGGGATACTTGTTATAGAGGCTGTAGTTCGGAGAATTCTTTACCTGGTTGGCGGCATCGAAGGCCACCTGGAGATAGGCCATTCCTTTTGTTGGGTCGATGCCTACTTCTCCGCCCGGCAAGGTATGCTGTCCATTGTCGAAGATGCCGATAGAGCCGGCATGTAACATGGCCCTGGCCTCTAAGGCCCATGCGACCCATTTGTTCGCCCGACCGTAATTGCTCTTATCGGGAAGATTGGCCGCCGCATAATCCAGGTCGGTCTTGATCTGATCGTAGATATCGGTCTCCTTCGCTCTTTTGACGGGGTCGGGTTTTTCCTGGGGCGCCAGCAGCAGGGGTACGCCGCCATGATATTTTACCAGCGCAAAATAATCATAGGCCCGGATAAAGCGGGCTTCGGCCGAGTAGAGGATCTTGGTCGCGGGATCGATATTCGTCACTTTGTCCACCTGCTGAATAAAGGTATTTACGTTACGCAAGGCGGCAAACAGGACGGCATAGGGTTCCTGGCCAGAGTTGGTGCTGAGCCCGGAATTGCGGGAGGAGAAGACTTCGTCCGTCCAGTTGCCGGTATATTGATCCCCGTTACCGGGAAACCCACCGAAATAACCATTACAAAAGGTATAGTCTTCCACGGCCATCTGTGCATACATGGAGGCGAAATAAGCGGTCACCCCCGAGGGGCTTCCAAAGATCTGGTCCTGGGTCAGCAGGTTCACCGGCTTGATGTCCAGTATGTTTTTCCGGCAAGACCCGACCCCCGTGAGGACGGCCAGTAATACGATATATTTTATTTGTTTCATCTGTATAGGTTTTAGAAACTCAACCGGAGGCCCAGGTTGGTGTTTAGGGTGATGGGATAGTTATAGCTGTACAACCGTTGGCTGGTATATTCCGGATCGACGAAATTCAATCCTTTCCCGGTGATGGTTAACAGGTTATAGGCATTGCCATAGATGCGCAGGTTCTTGATGCCTGATTTTTTCAGCAATTTGCCCGGCAACGTATACCCTATTTCCATGCTCTTCAGACGGGCATAGCTGGCGTCGAAAGTATTGAAAGTATTATTGCCTTTATAGTTGGTTCGTTGGCCCGTCGAAGGGAATCTTCCCGGGATCCAGGCGC
>Ga0307516_10001172_pt1 | contig 36713 bp, 24 predicted proteins | sample 19_EM_MG_FD_203310 | JGI IMG/M metagenome (GOLD analysis project Ga0307516, IMG submission 203310) | Populus trichocarpa ectomycorrhiza microbial communities from riparian zone in the Pacific Northwest, United States - 19_EM | ecosystem: Host-associated > Plants > Roots > Unclassified | place... | reverse complement strand
TAAAAAAAAATTTTACTTAAAAAAAAAAAAAAAAAAAAAAAAAAAAAAATAACCTCCGACCGGCACTTTGCCATTTTCGTCGACCAACGAATGGCACTTGGCGCCCAGCGAAGGAACAGAGCTTTCCGCTGCAGCTAAAAATAGGCCATCCTGGACGCATATATACTCCACATATATGTATACATATAAGTAGTATGTATGAATGCATTATTACTCGCACATATCATGTGTATCTATGCGACCTATGTAGGTCATCGATAGAGGGCTGTGCTTGGTCGGTGGCGGTCTGGGATGTGTCATTATTGTGTCAGAGTTGACTGGGGTAGCATAGAATGCGCACGCGCCCTTGCCTGGTCTCCGGCACTGGCACGTGCGACCGACGACTCACGGACACTCACTCGGACAACTCGGTCGCGCTGCGTTGTCCAGTCAGAGGCAACGCTCGTTCGTTGTCCCATCTACAAGTGGAAAACGCGCGGGGAAGGGCGTTTCCACCGCCAGCCATCCGATTGGCGGTGTATCTATTCCGTCTTGCCCCCGGCGATTGAACTATGGTACGCCGGCACGGGGCCGACGGTGAAGACTAGGACGTCTGGCCACCGTCGGAGTCGGGTGATATCGGATAAGCCAGGCCTTTCGCAGATCTCTCTCGGCGAGCGACCCACGCCGGCGTCTGATTGATGGAAAGAGATGGGAGATGGAAAGGTGGAGAACAAAGTCTCGGTCTGCAGACTCACAGCAGGATACTTTTAAGGGGCTCGCTCGATATCCGGGTCCGGTAGCGTGGCAGTCGGCACTGTCCAGTCCCCCTCCTCGGGGCGAACCACCTTCTCTAAATACACTTTTGACCGCGGTATAATCACCCTACGAGATCTGGCACGTCATAAGGATAACCCTTATGCGCCGTAACCGAAAGCCTTCTCGTAGCATGTCCACCCACTTTTCTGGTCGACAAGGATTTTCCTCGGCAAAGACGTCGTCAGCTCTCCAGAGAAGTTTGGCGAAACGGATTCCCCAAAGGCCCCATATGCTGGCACCGGATCGCAGCACGGGCCTGGTCCTCAGGGTGAGTTTTCTCGTCATAACAGCTTGTCCTTGACAATGCGGGTCCTTTGACCGCTTACTCAGGCCCTTCTGGCCGCATTGCACTAACGCGTCTCCAGCCTCAAAGACTCAAGCTTCTTAGACTCTGGAACTCTCCCGTATGTACCACTCTGAGGTCTCGCCAAAGGGATATGTGTTCTTGGTGGCAGTTCTCTCGTTTCGCTGGCCGGCTGGTCGGCGTTTCTCCTGCTATATCTCCTCTCGAACTGTCGGGATATTGCACCGACTGACTCTCGGCACGAAGCGAACACGGCCAGTCCCTCGTCGGATCACCAGCCCTTCCGCCGCAGCTACTTATACGCGCCCTCCGCGCCGGACACGTCTGACGTGAGGACACCAGCTTTATACAGCGGAGGCGCGGCCAGGAGTCGCCGCCGTCGAGGCCCTGGCTGCGCCGTGGAACGACGCCCACGAATCATAGCTATGTATGTATCTAGTTGGCTGGTTCCTGCACGGATCGGCGCGTTCCCGCAGCCGCGCCAGGAACCCCGATCATCGCGATGGCCAAATCGCAGCTGGAGTCGTCCGACGCGCGTGGGCACTCCATATCTATCCAACCACTGCACTCGCAGGCGCGCAGACGCCACACGCGCCACGTCTCCCCCTGGGCGCAGCGTTCTCGGCCGCATTCGCTGCGCTGCGCCCCTGCGCTCACGATCCCGCACCGTCTCCGCACCGACCCGCAGGATTCCGCGTGCCATTCGTCGTCGCGGAAGGGCCGGAACGCAACTAGGTAGATATGTAAGCCAGACAACAACAAGGTGCCGCCAACTAACTTAGCCCCCCCGTGTGGTGCCGGATCCAGGGGGTCGTCACCGCATGGACTGTGTGCATCACACACATCACGGCCGAGTTCGATTCGCAATGCTCTATGTAGATCGATATGCGGCGGGGCCAACAGCCAACACCAACAGTCAACAGCCAACAGCACCCGGCATGGCGTGGTCCGTGTTGGGTGCACATTCCCGTGTGCGCCACCAGCCAGCCAGCCATCGCTCGCCCCGTAAGTAGTCGACACTGCGACCGCGTACGTGCGCTCCGTCCGCCCGTCACCGCACACTCTCGCCCCCTCGTCGCCCCCACCGACGAACCCGCCCCGGAAGAAAAGAAGATTAAAAAACACAGAGGAGAACAACAACAAAAAAAAAGACGCCGGACGCAATGATCTACGCCTGCCTGCCGACGCTGTCGCGGCTGTTCCACCGCCACCGCGCGGCTGCGGGTCCGACGCCGCCGTCCGACGCCGACGCCGCGGCTGGCCCGCCGGCCCCAAAGACGTACACGTACGCCACGCGCGCGACGCTGGCGCTCCAGGTCGACGTGCACCTACCGGCGCGGCATCCCGGCTGGCCGTCGCCGAGCGTGATCTTCTTCCACGGCGGCGGGCTGCTCTACGGCGACCGGCGGTTCATCCTGCAGGGACTGTGCGGTGCGTGCTACTATCCCTCCCCCCCCCCCCCCTTCTTCCGAGCCCCCCCCGCCGACTAAACGGCCCGCCGGTGCAAAGACGACTGCCTCGCGCGCGGCTGGACGTTCCTCTCGTTCGACTATCGCAAGCTGCTCCCGTGCAGCGGCCACGACGTGCTCGCGGACCTGCACGCCGCCTTCACGTACTACCACACGGTGCTGGTGCCGCGGCACGAACTGAGCGCGACGAACGTGTTCGTCGCGGGCTACAGCGCGGGCGCGTACCTGGCGCAGCTGGCCGCCGCGCACTGGGAGCCGAAGCCGCTGGGCGTGTTCCTCGTGGCGGCTCAGGGCGGGCGGCTGCTCGCGCCGCACTACTTCGCGCGCAAGGACACGGACGCGGACGCGGACGCGGGCTCGGACGCGACGGCGCCGTACCTGGCGCGACGGACGGCGCCGGTCGGCGCGCTGCCGCAGAGCGACCCGGCGACGGCTGCCGAGTTCTGGGCGCGCACGCGCGTCGCGCACGAGCTGTGGCGGCGCGGGCTGTTCCTGGACGCGCTGGCGGGCGACGACGGCCTCGGCGCGCGGCTGGCACGCGCCGCCGCCGCTGCCGCCGACCGCGAGCGCTGCGTGGCCGAGTCCGCGCGCGCCCTGTTCCCGGAGCTGCTCGTCGACGAATCCCACCCGCCCGCGTTCGTCGTGCACGCCGAGAACGACGCCACCGTCCTCCGCGCCGAGGCCGACGCCCTCGTCGCCCGCCTGCACGCAAAGTGCGTCCCCGCCGCCCTCGTCGTCGTCCCCGGCGCCGCCCACATGGCCCTCGTCCACGACGTCGTCTACGCAAACTACATGGCCGCCGGCCTCGCCTTCCTCGAGCGCCGGCTCGTCGCCGACGAGGGCGAGGAGGACCCCGAGCCCGACGAGGACGACACCTGAGCTGCCGTCCGCTGCCAGCTTCGCACGCTGGAGCGCGGCCCCCCCTTGCCGCCTGCGCCCGCCGACAACGGCCGTCGGATGCCCGCGCGGCCCCACCGACGGAAGCCGTCCGCGTCTGCCTGGCGGACTGTATGTACGTACGTAGTTCTGGCGGCCGTTGCGTCGCCAGTGGGGTCGCGGAATCAGGAGTCGTTTCGTGCATTCCCATTTCGTATTGCATACGTACAGTGCTGTAACCTATGAACATCCGGTGGTCCTCACGCCCAACCCAATTGAACGAGAAAAAAAAAAGAAGAAAAGAAAACCCGAGAAATCAGAAAACACCCAGTCAATTCATGCCGTAATATCTATCAGTACAGTTTCCCCCTCCCCAATTCCGTCTTCCTCCACGCGACCTGCTGATACGGCGACGGCAACGGCTACTCATCGTCGTCGGCGCAGACCTTCCGGCACTGCTAGTGGTAGGAAGCCTTGGGCTTGGCGAGGCACGTCTTCTTCTTTCCCTGGAGATTGGTGAAGGCGCGGCCGGGGGTCGAGTGGCGGTAGCTGTCGACGCAGCTGGTGGCGAGGTCCTTGCGACAGCGGCCGACGACGACGAGCGTCTTGCCGTCGGCGCCGCCGAGCTCGAGGTTGGTCGGGTTCTGGATGGTCTCGAGGTCGATGATCTTGGCCGAGCATGCCGACTGCGCCGTGTCCCACATGAGCACCCTGCCGAAGGCGTTGAGCGTCATGAAGAGAGTGCCCTTGGCGTCAATGCGCATGCCGTCGGGGTCCATGCCGGCGGTCTTGGGGTCGAGCTTCATGTCCTCAAGCGTCTTGTAGAGGTCGATGGCGAGCACGGGCTTGCCGGGGATGCCGGTGGCGGGGTCGATCGCCAGCTTCCACACCTTTGCCGAGAGCACCTGGGTCGCGTCGGGCGAGTTCTCGGCGGACGTCACGTACAGCGTGCGGTCGTCGGGGGACAGCTCGACGCCGTTCATGCGGAAGGCGCCGGGCACACGCACCTGCGTCGCCGTCGCCGTCGCCACGTTGTAGAACCAGAGGTCGCCCGTGTTCGCCGTGTAGTTCATGCCCGCCAGGTAGATGCGGTCCTCGGTCTTGGACACGGCGAAGTCGTTCGGCTGCAGCATGCGTGCATCGGCGAACTGCGTGTTGCGCTGGGCCACGTTCCAGAGCTTGTGGGCGGCCGCGTCGCCGACCAGCGCGCCGTGCTTGCAGGTCCACCGCGACGACGCGAAGTGGCTCGTGGTCGCGCCGGCGCCGACCAGCAGCGGGTGCTGCACCGCGGCGTCCGCCAGCGCCACGAAGTGCGTCTGGTTGACGGCGTACATGTTGCCCAGGCTGTCGACCGAGCAGCCCTCGATCGAGCTGCCGAGCTTGAGCGCGGCGGGGTAGGTTGCAGCGGCAGACTTGGCGACCAGCTTGGGGGCGGTTGGTGCGGCGGAGGCCAGCACGGCGAGCAGAGCGAGCGCGGCGAAGGACTTCATTGCGGTGGTGCGGTGTTTGTTGTTTGGTGAAAGAGTGTTGTTTGGTGAGAGAGTGTTGTTTGGTGCGGGAGTGTTGTGTGGTGCAGGAGTGTTGTTTTGTGAGGGAGTGTTGCGGGAGTGTTGTTTTGTGAGGGAGTGTTGTTTGGTGGGGGGGAAGTTGTGGTGTTGTGGGAAAGAGCGGTGAGTGAGCAAGTGAGCGATTGAGCGAGTGAGCGGGAGTGTTGACGACGCGAAGGAAATGCCAAGCCGGAGAGGAAACCCGATTGTCTGCGACGAGCGATAGCGGGAACTGGAGCGAGTCGAGCAAGGACGCAGGAACGGAGGCGGATTATAAGGCGAGCTGGCGGGCAGGCGCAGCGCCGGCGCAGGGGGCGTTGGCGGTTGGGCTCGCGAGAGGGCAGTGGAACGCAGGGGCAGCCGGGGACCGCAGAATGTCTCGGAACCATCAGCAGCGCCTCCAATCAGCAGCGGCGGGCGGGCAATGGGGCGAGTGGTCGCGGTGGAATGACGGTGCTGTCGGTGGGATGAGTAAGCCACAAGCGGCGAGCCACTGCGCTCTCTTTGGTCCGCGACGGTCTATTTTTGCGCCGCCATTGCGCCGGCGCGCACAGACAGCATTCCTTTCCGGCCGCCCGTATCTGGCTTCAGGCCGCCAGCACAGCAACGCTCTGCAGAAGCACTAGCCCCCACCACGCGCTGCCTTACCCGCAGCCGACGCGTGACCAGCGGCCCTGCCAAGCATCCCTATCTATCTATCCAATTTATATATAACCGGCGCGAGCCGTTCGGCTGGCAGCAGGTTTTAGCTTCCGTCGCCCCAGCCCCGCTGCTGCCCGCCGCGGTCCAGCCGCATTCCATCGGCGGCTCCTCTCGGCGTCGTCTATCTATTTGCTGCGCTGCTGTTCCGGGCGCCAGGCGGAGTCTGGTGAGTCGTGGCTCCGCTCGTAGTCGCCCCTGACGATCTTTTTAGACTCTGCATACATATGCAGGCGCGACGCGAGCGCACCAGCGCCGCCACTCCAGCACCGCCACTCCATCCACGTCGTATCGGAACTGTTGCGGGCGGTGCCTGCTAGCGCGAGCACGCTAAGAGAGCGAGTGCAAGGCCGCCGCGTCGCTTCGTAAGACGTCTGCAGTGCAGGCTGGCTTGGCGCACCTACGGTCAGCTCAGCTTATGTACGTATGTATGCATCTGATTTTGCTTCGTAAGCTCCTCGAATACCTACAGACGGCGTCGGGGGCTGGTCTCGTCGAATTGTCGTTCCGCAACGCGTGACGAGTCAAGTCCGAAGGCCGTTCGCGTTGGCTGATGCGCCAGGTAGTTAAGGCCGCGATCCGCCGGCCTGAAGTGCCATTCTCGCCCCTCAAAGCGGAGGTTCGCATTTGCGCTTGGACCGCGGAAACCACACCGCGCCGTAAGTGCGGCCGTCTGCCGCCGGTAAGCGCGCTCCCGAGCGGCGGCAGCGGCCCGCAGCGCAGTGCTCCAGTACACGCCGACGGACGCACTGCGGCGGGGAATGGTCAAGATGAACCGGAGGGAGAGCGCGGCTGGCATGGGCCCCGTATCCGCCGCCGTCGCGCAAACGCGGACTGGGAGGACCGTCTCGAAAAGACAGCTGCCGAGTGAGGCCGGGGCACGTCCGGGCGGTGTCTTTGCAGCAGAGCCGCAGCGGGCAAACGTGGAATCGATTGCGTCAGCCGAAGGTGGTGCGCTAGGGGGAAGGGAAGTTGCAATCCGCCGCGCTGCAGCGAACTCCGGGTTTTCCCCCCCATTACCTGTGGGCTGTCGGGGCTTGCGACGCGTGCGCATCACTGCCAGCAAGTATATAGTTAGCTAGTGTACGAACGACATCGCCGAGGCCACAGCAGAATCCCACGCCCCGGCCCGGCTGTTTGCGGTCGAGTTTCCGCCCAAACTGCACGCACATGCACGCTGCACGCCGGGATGGACGGACGTCTCGCGAATCAGCGTCCTCGCGTGGGGGAGCGAGACAGACGCCGCGCGCTAAGCTAGGGACTTGCCGCTCGGCACTTTTTTTTATTTTTTTTCCGTACATCATCCTGCCCGGGGAGGGAGTTCCGACTGGCCACGGGTGAGTTCGACCGGCCCGCCAACTGCCGGGACACATTGTCTATCGGAGTGGCCCGGTGTGCAGCACTTGCGCCGTACATATCGGAGCACCAGCAGTGGGCGTCAGCTGTGGCAATGGAGGAGGACATCGGACGCGCAGCGGAAGCGGCTAGAGCCGCAAGGCTGGAGGAAGAAGAAAAAGCGGCCGTGATACCGCGGCAGCACACAGGAGTGCGATGCGGTGTCCACAAACTCGGCGGCTCGCGTGAGTGCTTGCCGCTCCACCATGCCTCCGCGATGATGTCGGGAGGTCCGCGGCGCCGGATCGAATTACTTGCCACCAACCAGCGAATGCACGCCCGCTTGTCGCCAGGATCTTTCACCGCCGTGAGCACACTGGTGGTTCCAGAGTCAAGAGATGACGTTTCTTGGCTGAGGAGGTCGAGTTCACGGCAACATTTTTGTGGATGAAAGCGGTGATAGCCGGCGGTAACCTGAATCGACGTGGCCATGTCGCAAGAACACCACCAATGGTTACGGGGTCCCGGGGATTTGCATGCTGCAAATATGGGCGGTGGGGTATGGCTGTCGGCTGGAGCTGCGGTATTTGTAGTAGCTATGTTGTGCACGCGTTACATTTGGTGTGTTTTACTCACTCAGCTGAGACCTTCTCTCACTTAGTCGTGTCACATCACACTCAAATCAGCAATCACAGAAGTCGTAGAAAGCATCAATTCACTAGTGGTACAGGTTACAGGTGCCCAGTTCCCTTCCCATCATCTCTCCCACTCCCGTCCGATCGGATCCCATCCCATCCCCAGTTGTCAAAAAAAAAACAAGAAAAACAAGATTCCCAGACGGAAAGAGAAAATCGCATCGTCGGCGGGTACCAAACGGTGGACCCGCCTAGTAGTGGGTGGTGTGGGTACCACCAGTGGCGCCCGCGTGGGCCTTGTCGCCGATCGTCCTGGAGCCGTCGAGGTCCGAGTCGACGCGTGGGTCGAGCTTGTTCAGCAGGTCACTCTTGTGCGGGCCGGCGGTGTTGGGCGCGGGGCCGGACTGCGTCGACGCCGGGTTGGAGCGGTTGTCGCGGTCCGAGTCGACGCGGGGATCGAGCTTGTTGGCCACCTTGGAGCTGTGCGGGCCGTTGTTGGTCGAGTGGGTGCCCGTGACGCCGGTGACTGTGCCAGTACCGTGGGCGAACGTGGTGTGCGTGCCATGGGAGCCGTTGCCGAGACCGCCCGCAGGAGTGTGGCCAGCGTTCAGATGCACGGGAGCATTGTGGTGCGTGCCGGTGGCTCCCGAATGCGCTCCCAGGCCCGCGGTGCCCGTGTTACCCAGATGCGTGGCGCCCGAGCCGGCAGTGTGGCCAGAGCCATAGGCTCCGGCGGTGCCGGTGGCGCAGTGATCACGGCCCGAGCCGACGCGCGGGTCCAGCTTGTTGGCGGCCGCGGAAGAGTGGGGGCCGGAAGTGGTGGTGCCCGTGACGCCAGTGCCGGTGGCGTGAGTGCCGTAGATGCCGTGAGTGCCAGTAACACCAGCAGCACGGTGGTCGCGGTCCGAGTCGACGGCCGGGTCGAGCTTCTTGGCGATGTTGGAGCTGTGCGCCCCGTGGTCGGTCGACTTGGTGCCGATCGGGTAGGCGTCGCAGACTCCGGTGTGGCCGGCGGCGGCGGTCGAGTGAGTGTTGTGGGCGTCGTGGACGTTGTGGACGTTGCTGGGGAGGCCAGTGCCAGTCGTGCCGGCGGCGTGGGTTCCGTGGTTGTGACCGCCCTTGTCCGAGTCGACACGCGGATCAAGCTTATTGGCGACGTTGCTCGAGTGGGGGCCAACGTTCGCAGAGCCGGCCGTGTGCGAGGAACCGCAGCCAGAGCCGCGTCCGTCACGGTCCGAGTCGACGCGGGGATCGAGCTTGTTGGCGATGTTCGACGAATGCGGGCCGGCGGTGGTCTTGCCGGTATCGGTCGGGCAGGCGGTGGTGGTGGTGGAGTGCGTGTTACGGGTGTTGTAGGTGCCGGTGCCGCCACCGAGGTTGTGCGAGGCATCACGGTCCGAGTCGACGCGGGGATCGAGTTTGTTGGCGGCGTCGCTCTTATGGGGACCAGTGGTGGTGTTGGTGGTGGTGGTGATGGAATGGGTGGGATCGGTGGGATCGGTGGGATCGGTGGCAGTGGTGTCGTCGTGGGTGGCGGTGTTTCCGCCAAGGGTTCCCTTGACTTTGTTGATGAGGTTCGACATGTTGGAGAAGCTGTGAGGATATGTGATTGTTGTGGGCGTTGTTTGGTGTTTGGTGTTTGGTTGTGGTGGTGGGTGAGATTGGGGGACGGCGGCGGGAACGGGATGCTTTTAAGGCCTCGCGGACAACTATTACCTGCTCTGCTCCACGATCCGCGGGCGACAGAGGGCATCGCTGGTGCCGCTGTCGCCGATGACATCATAGAATAGGTTTCGATTATGTAGGAGGCGCGTCGCCGTGACCGTCACCGTCGGCGCCCGTTCCTTGTCCCTTCTGCACTTCCGTCGACACTCTGACCGCACGCAGCCAGCCGAAGTACGCATTGAGCAACATCGCATCGTCGATGAGGCCTATCGCATTGCTTCGTCCGTCATGGTGACGGCATTTCCGCCTCAGGCATGCTGCGAAAAGCAGTACTGTACTCGGCGCCTCCGTAGCAGCAATCTCTCGCTGCAGTCCGGCTGTGACGTCCGGTACGCGCCGTGAGTAGTCTCCGTCCCTACTGCCGCCAGTACTGGGAACATCCACGCAACCGCGTCGACGTCATCCATGCCCGTCCCCCCCCCCCCAGGCAAACCGGAACTGGAGTTTCTGTTCGTCATCCGGAGAAAAAAAAAACCACGATCGACACAAGTCCCGACAGCCGGGGTTTGGCTTTCCGCCCACGGGCTGCGCATCCCCGCGGTACGCATCTTACCGTCTGCCTGTGTATTTCCGGTCAGGCAACAGATCGCAATCCCAAGCTGGCTTCTCCTGCTCTCGTTCTGCTGCCGTCGGCGTCGGTGTCCAATGCAGGTACGAACATCCAGGAAAACTCTTTTTCGGCGAAATGAATCGCCATCGACCGCACCTTGCACCCGTCCCCATCGAATCGCCATCGCGCCCCCACACGACATGATAGATGGACGGTTCGCTCGCATGTGAAGATTCGACGATAAATAGTGGCGGCAATGTGCTTAGCCATCGATCCGCATCTGGCTAGGGCGGCGAAAACCATGTTTGACGAGACGATGATGAATCTTTATCGCATGTGACAACCATGTTTGACGAGCAAAACAAGTGTGTACTAGTGCATACGAAGAAAACGCGTTGCCGATCTCCTAGCGGCCTTGTTTGATCAGCTGGAATGCCAACCAATTGATAGCCGCTCTTATGTGGACGGCTTGCGCCTTTCGCCTGATGCTAGTATGCGAGGTGGCGGTCTGGGTACATCCAGGTGGTGAGGAAGGGCGGCGACGGCAATGCCATTATTGGGCGAAGGCGAGCACAAGCTGTAAGGGCGGCACCCGACACGAGACCGATAAATCATACGCCATCACCCGGATCGTAAACATGACCGCAAATCCATTGCGATGCTTCGGTAGGTCGGATGCAATAAATGAAGTCTCTCTCTCTCTCTTTTCGAAGAGCCAAGGCTTGGGCGAATTCAATGGTCACTGGGAAGAAATACCCGTACTACCGACAGGGAAAGGTGTGCCAGAAACCAGACCAAGCTCCAGCAAAGAGCAACAAGCGGCTGGCAGCGAGGTTCTACCAGTTGAAGACCGGCCGTTGTCTCACTGGCCAGTACCTCAAGTCGAAGAAGAGCAGGCCCACGGCCAAGTGCTGGTGGTGCCCATACTGGACCCAGACCCGGGAGCATCTTTTCAGGAATTGCCCCTCCACAGGAAGGCCCAGCAGAAGATCCTGTGGGCGGAAGTGTGGAAGGAGACGGGTAGAGGCAAAATCGGTTGAAGATGCGAGACCTTTTTGCTGGCGAGTGGTACAGTTGGTGGTCTTTGACTTCCTCGCCACCACAGGTGCGGGTTGATGGATACCAGACACGGCAGAGGAGGAATCCCAGAGTGAGATGTCGGAGGGGAGCTTAGGGAACGGAAACAGGAGGCGCAGGAGAGGCAGACAGCGCAAGCGCAGGGGGGTGAGCGTTCTGCAGGAGTGGGTGAGGTTGGAAGCGCGCTTAGGAGTGAAGAGGTTCTGAGGACTGATATGCTGGGGATAGACCAGCGCGGAGGGCAGAGCGAGCCACAACGAGCAATGAATAAGTGGATAAAAACCAATCCCCGAATAAGAGCAAGCTAGAGGTAGTAGCAGCAAGCGCGGACAAGGGCACGGTATCTCGGTATCACCAGCTCCGTCCGGACGTGCTCGCGCAGGCCGGCGGCAACAGTGGTGACCAAATCGGGGGCGCAACCTCCGGACCTTCTAACGGCTAGTCCGTTGAACCGGAAAACTCGCTGCAACCGCTCGGTTTTGGGTTCGATTGTCCGCGGCCGCTTGGTTTGGCGTCGTCCATGTTGATAGCCGCCGTGGCCCTCCGCTGCGTCGTGATGTGCTCCCTTGCCTGGTACGCGTATATCCGGTCGTGCCAATCGCCTCCAAGGCATGAACTTGATGGCGGCCTGTCTCGCCGGCCGGCAGCAACAGTGGTGACCGAATCGGGGGCGCAATGAAGAGCCCGAAGGCGAAACAGGAAATGCCCTGGTCTCAACTGCTGCAGTGCTGCCACGTGCTTCATCAGAAGCTTCCCCTGGATAAAAGGCCGATTCTCCAGGCCGGGCTCCAGGGCGATCCGTAGGATAATCTGCCTCTGTCAGGATTGGGGGCCCGTACATAACTCTACTGCGTGTCTGATGCTCAATACCTGAAGCGAGCCGGAGGTGAGCCGATTATGTTACCTTTCGGAGTTGAGCAAATCTAGCACTAAATTCAAGGCCGCTCCAAGGTCGCCTCAAAAACCTAGGGAACATTGCAACTGGAGTTACTAGCGGGTCGGGCGACAAGCGGGATGCAAGCGGTATGTTTTGAAAATAGCCTAACTAGCTAGAAAAAGCATGTTGTAATCATTAGGAAAGCAACTCGTCTTTATTACATGGAAGCTTATATAGCTATGATATGGTCGTCGTGGCACTTGCAGTCTGCCCGCCAGGCAGAAGAACCTCGTGCGAGCCTAAAATTAGCGTGCGCGGCTCAGCCTCATTCTGCGTCTTGCACCATCCGAAACCATCGCTTTGTCCCGCCAGCACCATTGCGCTCCACGCGAACACACAACAATGGCGTCCGCTGCCGAATACCACAGCGATACTCTTTCATCCCGCTCGGCGACGAAGCCTATCGACGCGCCAATTGCGAATAACGACGATGGCGTCGCTGCGAAACTCAACGAGATTCTGCAGTCGGAGGCGGGTGCTCCAGGTTGCGGAGCGCGCGTAATGCCGGACATCTGCTAACGCGCAAACAGATCGGTGTCGCCGCCATGCTGGTGCGCTTGAAGCAATCGATATCTTCATGCAAAGTACGCTCTCGTCCTCCGTCGTTCCACTTGTTCGGTATGCCACTTAATGTTTCCTGACCAAGCGAGTGACAGGACTTTGCCGCTTTCGTTAAGCGACGAGCGATGCTGGAGGAAGAACAGGCGCAAGGTAAGGAGGATCGTCTGTCCGCCCGTCGGGAGGTGGGAGGGCGACCGTAGGGCTCTGGATGCGATGAGGTCGGAGGTTGGGAGGGAGGAGGACTGGTGGTCGCGCGTACATTTAGACATCGCTAACCGGCTGGATCGTAACCTAGGAATCCGAAAGCTCTGCAAATCCACGATCGAGTCGCTGCGAAGACCCGACGGCCGCCAGGAGTCGTATGGACATCAGTTCGAAGGCATGACCCGCCTGCACGACCGTCTTGCTGATAATGGTCTCGATTTTGCCCTCGCTCTACACCATATTTACGACGAGATGATCGAATTGGGTAACAACATGGAACGCAATCGAAAGAATTGGAAGCAGGTTGGGGCGTCGGCCGAGAGGAAGACTCATGACGCGGAACAATTCGTTGAAAAGGTTCGTCGGCGAAGGGTCTTTTTCTGCATGCAGCAGGTGTTGAACGGCTGGTCCTGACATGGGTACACAGGCGAAAGCGAAATACATCAGCTGTGCCGAAGAATACGACCGTGTCAAAACTGGTGCGCGACCCGCCAAAACCTTCGGTTTCAAGGCTGCAAAATCCGGATCACAGCACGAGGAGGAACTCTACCGACGCACCCAAGCCGCCGCTGCCGACTACGAGAGCAAGGTGCAGATAGCCAACGCTAACCGACAGGAGGTAGTAGCCACTGTCCGCCCACAAGCTGTGGGTGCTTTGCGCACCCTTGTCAGGGAGTGCGACGCTGGTTTGACGGCATATCTGCAGAAATACGGTGCGTTTGATCTCCCGCAGGTTAACAGGGTAATCACGGCTAACGTGGTCAGCTGAGCTTAATGAAAAACTCATCCTCCGGAACGCTCTGACGATTAATCCTGCGAGCGAGCCCAATATTGGTACGCATGACAAATTCCTACCATATCGAGCAGTCTATTGATTTATTTTGATTCCAGAGACCCGAAGACTCCGAGATATCGTCGGTGTCATCGATAATGACAAAGACTTTCAGTTCTTCTTATTCCAGTTCTCTGCAAAGATGCCATTGCCTCCAAAGGAACCTGAGCTCAAATTCGAACCACACCCTGTGCGTATGAACGAGAAATGACAACCAGCCGATTGGACATATCTAATCTGGTGTCACAGTGCATGGCACCACAACCTCCACAGCCGCACTCGCAGTCGCCCGCACCGCAGCATCCGTCACAACACCCGCAGCACCACCCCCAGCATCATTTCCAGCAACAGCTCCCTCTGCGTACTCAACAACATTCTTCGCAATACGTACAGCACCCGCAGCAATTTCAACAACAGAATTACCCCCAACAATACCCCCAACACCCCCAACACCCCCAGAACTTACCAGATACACAACAATATTCGATTGCACCGACGCCACTTCAGCAAGGAATACAAGGCAGCATTCGCAATCTCGTCGGTAACGATAATGGTAACCGGCGCGACTCAGTTCCATTGACTTTAATGCCCGGAATAGCACCGCGGGATGCCCGAGGCGCTATGGTTCCACCCCTCGAAACGCACGGGTTCGGAACCGTCATCCAGCAGCCGGTTATCCTTCCCATCGCTCCTCAGCCGGGCCAGACATCAATGCTTCCCTCGGATTCCCAGCCTTCAGTTAACCCACCCGCTCTTAGGCCGGTCTTCGGAGTGGCGCTGGACGACCTATTTACTCGTGATGATATGCTTATCCCCAAGGTGGTGCATGAGTGTATACAGGCGGTAGATTTATATGGTCTCGACGTGGAGGGTATCTACCGGCTTTCCGGCGATAAAAAGGTTGTGGACCAGATCAAAATGATGTTTGACAATGGTAAGGCTGGACGCACGTTCTTGTAGGAGTTGAACTGATGATGCATAGACGAGAACCTGGACTTTCGTCATCCGGATGCCTTCTTCCAAGATGTCAACAGTGTCGCAAGTGTGCTGAAGCAATTCCTTATGGAACTCCCGGATCCAGTCATCAGTAAGACCTGCATCAGCCCCAATCGTTGCGATCTCATGTTGATCCGCACCTAGCCAGTGATCTTTACAGCCAGTTCATCGGCGCATCGAGTATGTATATCCGCTGTACTTTATTCTTCCGCCTTCTAACCCATAGCCTAGAAATCGACGATCCAATTAGCCGACGTGACGTGCTGCACGGATTGATCAATCAGCTACCGGATCCGAACTATGCCCTCCTGCGTCGTCTTGTTTTGGTACCTCACCTCGGGGTCTTTGGATATCTCATGAGCTCTAATATTTATTTCTTCAGCATCTCGATGCCGTACAACGCCATGCGGACAGGAACCGAATGAATACGTATAATCTAGCTATCTGCTTCGGGTACCTTTCATCAGCAGTTAGATCTTACTTCGTAGGCTAACGTTAAACAGGCCGACGTTGATGTGCAACACGAGCATGAACATGGGGGATACTGGTTGGCAGGTGCGCGCAGTGGATACCGTACTGCAGAATTGCTATTCCATCTTTGTGAGTAATGCCCTCACTGGTAACGCGGGTGTCAACACCTCAACTGATATTTCCGGCTGCAGGACGAGGATTGAAGCGCGTGTCGGTGGCAATGCTGGAGGAGGGGTGGAGCTGATGATACCCAGCGACTGGTTGCCGTAACTTATTTTCGCTTACCGTTTATTTATTTTATATCTTTCATTTGAATGGTCATCCGAATTATGTACATGTCATCAACGCAAATTTCATACATTTTGGTTCACACGGTCCAGAATGTCGAGTCCTTTTGCCAAGCAATGTTGGAAAATATCGATCGACAGAGATGGAGGTGGTGGATTGGATTGAAGATATATAATTGAAGGAAGAACTTTTTCTCTATATACAACGAGCCTCAGGGACTCGCCAGGGGGAAAGCCCGGAAGACCGTCCCGCGAGCCAGTACTCCAGACTCGCACAGCCGTCATCCCCCGTACGGCATCATTCTGACACTTCCTCCCGTACGGAGGATGTAAAGCAAGGCAGGAGAGAAAGAGAAAATGAAACGGCTAGTGTAGCAACGAACGGCACCAGAGAAGGAAAAACATAGAAAACCCAGTATCCTCGGATGCCTAGTTAGAACTCATGACCGTGTCATAACCGTGTTGGAAATCTCGTGGGAAAACCACGGGCATAGGAGAGGGGGTGCATCCACCAAAGAAAGAAAGGAGAGGGAAAGATAACCTGTTTAACCGCCTGCCACCCGCTCAGCCAGAAGCTTTCCCTCGATACTGGGCGGATCCCTAGGCCGGTCCATAGGAAGATCAGTCTATTGGCAGAATTTAACATAGTTATTAGCTCCATCATTAGCGCGCGCAAATCCAGCATCACCAAGCGCGCACGCAGCTCCACCGAAGGATTGTTTTTGAGAAGTCCGAGAACGATCGCAATACAGCTCGAAAGAAAGTGGCAAACGACGGTGGTATCCGAGATCGCTTCGTCGGTTGCGGCCAATTCCTGCCGAACGGCGAGTAGTCTCAAGATGTGTTCGACGACCGAATATCGTGAAGGAAGTGTCGTATTCCTGGTAAAGGAATCCCCAGACGCGGGCTGCAGAATCGATTTCGTTCACGGGAGGTCTGCGGATGACGGTTCGGGTCGTGGTTTCAACCGATAGGTAGATCATCGAGGTAGCGTAGTCGCCGCACCGATTGTAGTCACGGCCCTAGATAGTAGTGTCAGAGTTCGACGGAAATTTCTTTGAGGGCAACAATCTTGGAGGCACACACAGCGCAGGGAGTGCAGACAGCGGGAAGAGGTGAGGAGGGCGGAGACAGAGGAACCACCGCTGTTCCTACCCACGCCCTCCTTCATGGCATCTACAGACGGGAGGAGGAGGAGGAGGAGGAGGAGGACGCGTCATACTTTCTTTTGTTCTTTCTTTTTGTTCGCATTCCTTTCCTTTGGGATTTCTTTGGTGCGCTGTATATCTTCTTGGGACAGGCTTGGGAGGAACGGCAAAGGGGCTTTCAACGTGCCGCCTTACGCGGACAGCGGACGGGGAACCGGGACAAAAAGTGCGCCCCCGTAGTATAGATACATAGGCTGTATGCGAGTATGAATGGGCCAAAAAAAAAGCCCGTAAACCATCATTAAACTGCATGTAGTGTTATTGCTACTAAGGAGTTGGGTGAACCTCACGACAGAGTTGTTGCATTACCACCAGACAGCCATAGAATTAACAACTACCGTCCCATGAACCACTCAATATGCGCTGATACTGAAAAAAAAAAGCCAAACTCCCACCACAATTACACCACACGTTTTTGTACCTGGGGCGTATGTAACGTACGCTTCTACTTGGCTAAGCAGTAAGCAGAACCCTAAGCAGAAAGAGTGAGATGTTGCAACATTTTCCGGCCGCAATGGTGTTTTCGCCTTGGCCCCAGATCCCGGGATTCTGGGTGCGGTCGGATAAGTCGGTTCGAGCTCGGAAGTGAAGCTCCCCGCGGTAGAAGGAGTGCGGAGCGCTGGAGACAGCAGGCCCGTTCTTCTGGTTGCCTGCCCTACGCCCGCAGCTCACCTCCCGGCCCCCTATGGACCAGTGGTTTGGACTGGGGCGACATTTGACCTGGCGTCAGCCCTGGCTAAACCGCCCCATCTGTTGGAATATCGAGAGGAAGATAGTGAATTGGTTTCAAGATACGGTACATCATCGTGCACAGAACATTCTCTCCATATTCTAGGGTCCTCGGGGATTCGTCGGGGGAATCGACGGCGAACAATCCCCCGCGACGGCACTCGGAGACTCGAGCAGCCGCCATCTCCGGACGTCCGTCGTTTTGGCAGTATCCATGGACGCTATGACGGCTATTGGATGTTCGGTTGGTTAAGGGTTAAGGTTCGGCGTTTGTGGGAAGTAAAGTGACGGTTAGTCATGACTCATCTAGCGGAGTACTCTTGGCAGTCGTGGCGATCCTGGCTCGTCCTCCGCAACAATTGCGGGGCACAGCTTGGTGCTTCATTTTCCTTCTTCTCCACCCCATAACCGATAGAACATCAGTTCTTTCTCTCACTAATCCACCATCAAGAGGCCTTCGGAGCCATCGCGTGCCCCATCGGCGAAGTGAGGCATCCTCTATTTCTCAAGTAGTCGATACTGATTTCACGGCTGGCAAGACCAGGTCTAAGACTTCGTTCAGTTACAAGAACCATGTAAAAGGCGAACACTTGGACCAACATTGCCACCAACCTTCACGACGACTTATACTGAGATGATCAACACTCCCGAGATGTCACCCCTCTATTGAGTTTGTTTCTGAGACGACGGTTCCAGCGGCAGAAGACGTGCCCACCGCTGGCCATCAGAACGAATGTAAGCGCATATGTAAAACGATTCAGCCTTCTCGAAGGGGCAAAAGCTGATGCAGTTCACGGCGCAGCGCAATCTCGGTCAACTCCACAGACTCAGTCGCCGGTACTTGGTCCTTCCAAGCTCGACATCTCGTTTGTCATGAGTACCTCCAGCGACACCTACAGTGCCGTTGCGCGAGAATTTCGGATTGATTTGCTCTGTCCCGTTACTGGTCGTCCGGGATACGGAAGTGGTGCTGTGTCTTCAAAAGCAGTTGCCCGACGGAATCAGTCTTTTGAATTCTGGATTTGTCTGTGGAATGAACCCCAAACCAACGAAGGCTGAGGAAGGGTTCCGCGTATGCTGAAGGCTCCGTGAAATGAAGTCTTCCAGGGCACCGCCAGGTGTTTGAGAACTGGTAGGAAATACATTCTCGTGTAGAGATTGATCTAATGACGCCGTAGAGGAACGCGGGCTCCATTCCAGGAACATATCCAGGTCGACGCGAACCTTATAGCCAAGAGCGCGTTGCCAACCGCGGAGTCGAGCAGGAAGAGTGCTTTCAAGGATCTTGTTTGCTACACTGGGTTTCAAGGGGCGCGCAATCCCGAGAGACGACAATTAGGAAAGAAGATGCCCCAGAAATACAAGAAGATCTTGGACAACCTAAGGGACACGACCATCCTACCAATGACACACAGAGCGGTAACTCCGGAAGGCAGCGAGATGCATCTGGGAGTCCGGGTTTGATATTTAACGTCGGTATTCTCGCTACCCCACTGCTACAAGTTCTCATCTAATCTCAGACAGTGGCTGTTGGGCGTCAACGGACGTGTTCTCGTCTTGCAAATGATACTCTAGTTCCTTTCGAAAAGTTCCAGCAGTCATCGGTGCCAGACACCCGCAGCGCGGGAGTACTGGACTATCAGCAAGCCGACAGAAGGTGCAGCCAGTCGATACTCGACTTCCTCTCCACCACGGATGTGGGAAGGCTGGCCCCCGCCGGGGGACGGGGAGCGAGGTGTCAGAGTGGGAGCGCAGGGAGTGGGGAGAGGAGCGGAGGGTAGAGGTTGAGGAGGTTGGTGCCGAGGGTGAGGAACAATCGTTGTTCTTCCCCACGACCACGCTCCTAGCATCCGCAGAAGAGTAGTAAGGGGGGGGGTCACGGTTTCCTAAATTATTTCTTTTGTCTTTCTTTTGTGATTTCTATGGTGCGCGCCGCATCTTCTTGGGGCGGGCTTGGGCGGGGGCAAAGGGGAACTTGCAACGTGCCGCCATCGGGCGCACGGCGGGCAGGAAACTATCAAATGTACGCCACCACAGTCTACATGGGCTGAATTCGAGTATGATTTAACAAAATCTGGAGTATCGGTAGCAGATATCTAAAGAGGATGCTGCAAGCCACGCGCTTGCAGAGATGAGATTGGAGATGGCAACCATTCCTGCCATGTCATCGGAACCTGGGAAGGTTTTCTCAAGTTATGTTTTCTCACTTTGTCGAGGCTACACCTCCTAAATAGACAGAGTGGGAGCTACGCCATCTGTTCAGAGCGTGCCAGGCTCCGTGATGATATGATTGAGGCAATCGAGTGTCGTAAATCTTGGTCCAGGGATGATCTCGTTTTCACTGATAAGTCCCAGGTGGGAGCGACGGAGGAGATGATGGTTGTGCTGTTAACGCAAGTCGATATCGAGAATGGAAGGTATGACTGGCGGGCAGGACGGACTATTGGGAACCATGCTCTTCCCAGCTCTTTCCTGAATCCATTGAGGTCGCTAGTCTACCACCTCTTCTTCCTAGCATGCTTGTCAAGGGTAGCCATCATAACCTGTGGCAGTCCTACCACTGCCGCATCCACTTGTTCGACTGTGCTGTGGTCATCCAAGACTGCCACCTTGCTTGCCGCTCTCGTAGCAAGCCAGTGCGGTTGCACCATTCACCCCCACTGCCCCCCAGTCTCTTCCACTCTTGCCCTTGGGATTCCATCCTCTTATATCCCACCCTGTGGTGCTCGTGCTGGCTTACCGCTCCCCAGGTCCGTCACCCGGCACTTGCCACACAATGATCTCATGATCCGACCCAGTGGCATCTCCCTTCACTGCGACGCTCCAGTTCAGCTCTGTGTTCGGTGATGACGGAGTCGGGTCGATTATTGTGTGGTTGTTCGCTTCCAGCCCTTTCCTAGTCGCCTCTTCTGATTCCACACTACCAGGACCTGGCCCTCCCCGAAGGCCGCGTTTCTCTGCCTAGTCGCTCTCCCATTCCAGACCCTGCTGTGGCGTTCAAGTCTCTGGCAATGATCACCCGTCTTTTGGTAAGCCCCCCCCCCAATTCACTCGCTGTGTGGGACGCTCACCATTTCTCGTTCGTTGATCGTAGACATTGGTGGCGGTAACTATGTCTGCCAAGGGGTGTGAACTCCACCACCTTGGCGTAGTTGGCGCAGCCCCGAGTCATACATATCTCTCAACACTGTCACCTGGCACCTCGACTCCCAGTCGATGGCCACTCAGCACTTCGCTGCTTGACCCTCTGCCCCCGCCGATAAACCTAAAGTTTGGGAGCGACCGCGTGCTGTCTTTCTCCTTCCCCCCTTTGGGCTCCCGTATCAGCACCAGATCTGTTCCCATTCTCACCGCTGTTTCCAGAACCGCCTCCACTACCCTTCAACTGTGCAGTAAATGCCAATGGAAGCTTTTTCTACCTCCACCTTGGCACTGACGGGATGCCTCCAGTTTTTGGAGTTTTCAGATTCCAATTTTTTGATATTGCGTTTTTATATTGATGTCGAGTAGGCCTTCATATGCTCCCGTTGGGGGTGGTTCTGGGTGCTATTTTCCGCGTCTGGAGTTTTCCCGAGTTCGGGGTTTTGGGCTCAGACTTCCAAACAGTCAGAATTTAGTCACTTGGAGAGGGTCAAGCGAGACTAGCTTTTGTGTACAAATACACTCGCCATGGCAGGCACTAGCGCCCGCCTCCATCCTGATAATGAATTTCCGGCAAATGTGTCAAATGTGACCATATTTGGCGCAGCGGGAGGTAGAGAGGGTGGATGGAGGTAGCAAATTGGGGTGTTTTGGTACAGGACAATGTTCAGAAGCAAGCTAGTAATCCGACATCTGGCAAAAGAAAACCTGCGGGCCATCAGATTTTACGCAAGACGACTTGAACCCGCCGTCCCTGAGCAACCGACTAATTGCTAGACGTGCTGGTACCCGGCCCTCGGAGTCTACAGTACATTGCTGCTTTCCCAGCATGTCTCGCCCCCGCACAACGTTCCACTCTTCGTCCTTCACACTTCCTTCCCGTGTCGTAAAACAACCACACGACACTACGTACGCTACCCACCGCCACCAGAGGAGGCCAGGCTCCCTATGATCGCCGATGTGGGTCCGATCATGCCCATCGCGAATGGCGTAGCCATTGCGGAGTTCGAGTGTTCCCTCCTCAAGTTTTTGCGTCCTGGAGGAAACCGGAACTGGACATTTTTGGGGTTTGATGGCCGCCAGTCTCGATTGACCTATGGTGCCGGTGACGAACCCGACAATCCAGCTGCTTTGCAGCAATCCAATGAGCTGTCGCGCTGGAGGAATCGAAACGGAACCATTCATCGTGGCGGCGATAGGCGGGCCGGGCTTTGGTATCCCTGGTCTTGATAATATCGGATATTCTCCGGGCTGTCGGGATCGCCACCGGCACCATAGGGAAATTGTGGCTAGTGGCCGTCGGGAACCAGCAATGTCCAGCGCCGGTTTCCTCCAGGACGCGAAGGATTGAACGGCACAAACGCTCGAACTCCGAAATAGACACGCCATCCACGATGGTGCATGACCGGACCCATTATGAGATACTGCAGACTGCCATCGGCGATCGTAGGGAACCTTGCCTCCTCGGGTAGCGGTGGATGGTGTACGTATGGTCGTTTCGGCTCACCTCTTCGGTAGGGTCGTGTTCGGGTGATTTGAGAGTAGCGGCGTGTTCGGGTGATTTTCGAACAGCCTCGGGGACGCCCTCAATTTCCGTCAACAAAGCTGTTTCACTATGCGCAAAAGGGCTTGGAAATGTGTCAGTAGCTCAGTTGTTGTCCACAGATCGACAGCGAATATGTACCTTGTATTTGCCCCGCATGCAGTCCTGGAAACTTTCCGCTTCAGATGATGGGGAGCATCCCGGGAGGATTGTACATATTTCCCGTTGCTCCTGCCCATATGACTACACAATATTCCCTTACCCCGGTAGGAAGTTTGGAGACTACACCTCAACGTCAGCGTCGATGGTAATAGACTATCTTCGGCGCGGCACAAACTCACCTGCCACTCTGCGTAGACCTCCAGCAAGGAGCTGTCCACCATGCTCCACAAGCACGAAGGAGCAAACTCCGGCCGCCGAAGTCGCTCACGGTGGGTCCATACTCGCTCGACGATCGGCATCCCTTGTAACCTGATCCCTTCTACGGCACCGGTGGTAACGAAGACAGTTGGTTGGAAGACTGATCGCACTTTGAGTATATCGGGCGCGCACGTTCGACGTTATCGGGCACCTGCGGTGGTTCGATTGTTCAGTACGGCAGCTAGTGGAAGGGATGCATAGATGTATCGACGGGCTCACTTTTCTATCGGTTGGGAAAAGGTGATTTCACTGACCATCCGACAACGCTCTAGATCCGCCCATTCTCCCGTCACCCTCGTAGTGTCTTCCCACGGTTTGAGCATTCGTGTGTATCGCAGGCTTGACTGGGGATTCGGGCCGACGCGGAGCGGGGAAGTGCAGTGTGGATTTGTGTGTGGGTTTGTTTTGGGATTAGGGTAGGAATTGTGAAGGACGCCGGGTGGAGTGTGGGACAGGAACGAGAGAAGCTGGAAACGGAGCGATTTACTCTAGAGTCCGAGGACCATGGAGCAGTGCATCCGGAAGTTGCTCGGGGAGGTGGGTTCTAGTCGTTTTGCGTAACATCTGATGGTCCGCGGTGAGAAAAACGCCATGTGGGTGGGAGAGTAATCGGACTGAAGGTAGGGGAGACAGTGATAGTAATTCGTGACCTTGCTATCTAGTGATGGGCACACAATACCGAGCTACCTCACCCTGCCGCTCGCCAAAGGCTCCATCCCGCAGACTAACACCTCTGACCCGCCTCGGCGCTCACTCTTCTAAGAGCCGTTAACATCCGCATTACACCTCCTACTTCGCCATTCACGCACCATTAAACCCTCAACTAACCCCATGGACCTCTTCATCAACCGAAATCGTAAGAAACAAATCTTCCTCCGCCAAACAATGCAAGTTCACCTCTCCGCTCCACACCCAAGCACAGCCTTGTCTCCCGCCCTGGAGAGCAGATAGCAGTCCATCCTCCTCCCTCTGGGGTCCACCAGCGGGCGATCTTCCTCCTCCCCATGCCGACTCCTTTCTCCTCCCTGCTATTCCTCCCCTTCACATCAGCTTCTTCTTTCCACTGCCCTATTAAACGCCTGCATACTTCGCTTCCTCGGTAAAACGTCGGAGCAACCGTAGAAACGGCGCAAGCAGCTGTACTGACGTCCAATGCGACCGTAAAATTGTCCGACACAAGCGTAGAACCGTCTAAAGCAAGTGTAACATTTTCGAAGTAACCGTAAAACCGGCCGAAATGGCCGTAGAATCGTCAAAAGCAACCGCAGAACCATGAAGCAACCGTAGAAATTTCGAAAACCGTAAACGTAGAAACCCCGTCAACCGCAACCGTAGCATCCTGCTTCTCCATAACAATCGAAACTTGAGTCACCCGTAACCATATAATCCCCTCCATCCTCTTTTTCCGCCGAATTGTATATCCCTAACTCCTTCGAATCGAACAACTTACCATCTCCAGTCCTTCGCTCCAATTCCCCACTTCCGCCAATTCGGAGCGATCAGAGACCGCTCTTAATGCTTCATTTTCCCGAATCGAGCCGCCCCCTTTACCGCTGCCACTAGGAGAACCGGCACCTCATTGCGGTAGTCGTTTTCCAAATCTGCGTATTCCGTTCCAGCGTCCACAACTTCCACCGTCGGAACATCAGTTGTAACTTGGCCTCCCCTCAATATATGCGGCATCCGACGAGGAGCCTCATGGTTCCGTGGACCCAGTTGGCTGTCATGCTGTAGCTTCCGGTGCTGTCCGTATTGCTGCTGAGACTTGTCTGGTATTCGAATTCGGGTTTCGCGCGGATCGGTCTTGTCGCAGATGGTTATTGTCTTTAGCGCGACGTCCTGTAGATTTTCCGGATGAAGCGGCTTGTCCCCTCTCCGTTTGCTTAGGGTCCTCCCATTGGAGAACATCCGCGTGCTCGATTCCATTCTGGGCCGAACTCAGCATCTCAACACCCGATTTTAACCACATTAACAACTGCGGAAACTTGACTTACGCTCAGCCGAGGCTGTCCATTTTGCTGTTGAAGTAGTCTGATTTGCTGCAGAAGTTGTTCGAGTTGTTGTTGTAATGACGCTCCCTCGATATACTGGTCTCGAGGCGGGGAGGACCGAAGGTGATCGCCCTGCTCACACCTAGGTTCGGGGCCGTAGCGATCATTATGGTCCTGGTAATTCCCGCCTTGGTTGGGGTCCTGCTCATACCGAGGCCCGTACCAAGGTTCCGAGTCATGCCAATAATTTTGGGACTGGTAATTTGGGCGTTGATTGTTGTTCATGTAGAAGTCGCTTCTCCCATTCGCGATGGCGTTGACCGGCTGAATTACGTGATGAGCGGGTATCATCTGAGTAGCCGGAGGAACCGCAGCCGCTCGAACGACTGGAGGAGCTGGAATCATCTGAACGTCGGACTCGGCTAAAGGGCCTGGTAAGTCTGGCACGACATGCCATAGCCCAGTACTCCAGCGTGGGGTTGCAGGCTAGGCCTCGTCCGAGCCGCCAATTCCTGCAGTTGCTCCACTTGCTGACGTAACTCTTCGTTCTCCTTCTTAATCTCTCTCAATTGATCGCAGTTATTTTTCCCATACCTCTTCGCCTTCTCCTCACGCCGCTTCCGATGCTTCCGGGCTTCCTTCTCACGCTTTTTCTTCTTTCTCCGGCGGTCGCGGTCGTCCTCGCTCGAGTCCGAATCCGAACCCGATGAGTCGATGGATGTGTCGGTATCTGTATCCGAGTCCGACGGCGTAGAGCCAAGCTTGTACGATGGGTCTGTGAGAACCAGTTGCCTAGCGCAATACAGGCAAGTCTCCAAACGGATTCTTCCTTTCTGCTCCCAGATTCCGGCGACTACGACTACCAAAGAAACACGGTAGACTTTGTCCAGGATTCCTCGAACGAACCGAAAGGACTTCGTCAAAAAGGTTATCTCGTCCGTTGCAGAGCAGCGCCATCTTCCGAGTCCTCTTGATGTAATGCTCGAATGCTACTTTCGCTCTCTGGTGGAGATTGTCGATCTTGTTCCGTCCGACCTCCCATACGCTGTTGTTGCTCAGCATCCGGTATCTGCTAACCAGCACATCCTGGACCCGGTCCGGCAATTCTTCCCAGTTGCCGTCCAGCGCGTAGAGGAACTTGCGAACTCGAGATCCACAATGGGTATAAATCATGGCAACATGCTCCGCGTTCTTTTCTTCCTCGGAGCGATACTTTCCGCTCCCTGCGTTCGCATCTATCCTTCTCTTAATCCTTGCGAGGAACCGGTCGATACCGTCGCCTGATTTCCCCTCAAAGGTCGTGATGATCAGGGGGTAGGTTAGGGATCGCGAGCTGCGGCGATGTCGTGACGGCGATCGATGCTGGTGTCCAGAACTTGGTTGATCCTGAGCTGGTTCGGGATTGTTGCCACCGCTCTGAGCGTTCCGTAGGATTCTGATCCCCTGCTCCCGTGATTCTCGGCCCCTTAAGCCGTTCCGCGGTCGTAAAACATTTTGAATTGCGAACTGGTGGCGGGAGGAACCAAGCTGCTTCTTCGCCCCCGATCTTAAGGTTTCGCAGGGGTGCCCCGTGTGCTCGTCTGCAGATTTCGTGTTGATCACGGGCGTACTCTCGATACCGCTCGGCCAAGCGCTGCCTTCGGTTTGCCGTTGCCGCCAGCTTCCGCTGCTGTGGCTGAAGGATGGGCTTCGACGAAAAGGATCCGACGTAAAAGGGACTAGTCGCTATCCGGGTTTCCCGAACCAGATGAGACTGTCGAGCGATGTGGGTGGGAGAGAAATCAGAATGAAGGTGGGGACAAAGATGGTGATCCGCAGTCCTGCTATCTACATAGAGATGTGAACAGGATACCGAGCTACTTACCCCACCGTGCGCCTAAGAGTCCATCCCGCTGACTAACTACCTCTCACACGCCTCGGTGCTAACCTTTCCGAGAAGTAGCACCCCCACTACGAACCGCCATCTCCGGACGTCCGTCATTCCGACGAAGGGCGAAAGTTCAGGCCGTTTTGACCGCACGCCAGAACGGTTGCGCAAATCGCAGCTCACAGCTTTCCGTTCAGCCAGCGATGGAAGCCTCCCCAGTTTTTTTTTTTTTTTTTTTGTTTTATCATTACTCGTGGAAGCCTCCCCAGTCTGGCCGCTTGTTGTGGCTGCATTGTCTAGCTCCTCCAGCGATACGGACCCCAGGGAAGCAGCGCAGTGACGTTCTCGTCGAGGCCGTGGTTCGAGCGTGAGCGGAAATTCCCACCCCCCCCCGGCACTATTTTGATATCATTATTCATCAATCGGCGTGTGTCCTCCACTTCTCCGTTGCTGTAGTTGCAGCGAGAGGTGTCTCCAATGCAGCCAGGGCAGGCAGTCGCCAGTCTCGCAGCAGCGCCCTTGCACTGCAACAGACTGAAAACGGGCTGTCGTGTGAGGCGGAATCCTATGTAAGGAAAAAAATAATAATTGCTATTTGCGGGAAGAAAAGAAACAGAACAAAATGCACGCAAAAAAAAAAAGGAGGAACGACCCCCACGCCTTCTCCAATCGAAACGCCCCCTCTTCCGCTCCCTCCCCCGCCCCCTCTGTTTCTACTCGCTCGCGTACCGGCAAGCCAGTACAGCAAGGAGGATCGCCATCGCGACTACGACGTGCCAGACGAGCAGATGTCGGACCTCCCCGCCCTCCTCTCGCGCTCGGCTCATGATGCCTTCGTGGATGGCGTCGACCAGATGGCCGAGCGCCTCCGCCTGCGCTGCCAGCCTGCTTGCGTCAGCCTGGCGGGCACGCCGCTGCTCCAGCCGCGCCCTCTCGAACACGGCGGCGTTGTACGTGAATTCGTCCCACAGTGCCTCGCGGAAACTGGCCTCCCGGCCCGCATGCTCGGCCTCGGCGTCCTCACCGGCCAGGGGAATCTCCGGCTTGGCCCGTGGCCTCACCTCCAGCGCGCATCCGGCAGCGACAGGTTCCAACTCGGTGGTGGTGGTGGTAGAAAGTCCGTCGTCGCTGACGGCCACCTTCTTCACTCCACCGGCGGAGAGTCTCGTAGGCAGTACACAACGAGCTCCGCGCACGGCGGCGCCCCGCTTGGTCGCCCTTCTCTGCGTCGCTGACGACGACTTTCTCGTCGGTCTCGATCGGCGCGAGGTACTGCTCGCGCAGTTCTCTGGGTCGGAATTGTATCCACGGTCGGCCGTGCCGTGCGCATACTTGGTCATCTTTGTGGGCATCTCCGCCGCATCCGGACCATCATCCTCCAACTTCCTCTTCGACCCTCGCTGCGTCTGCGGCAGCCCGGGAGGCGGCTCGGACGCGCTCCGGCCCCTTGGCGCAATGCCGGTTCCGACGGATGTCTTGTGGGCAGTGTCGACTGCGGTCCAGCGAGGAGCGGTACCTGTACCCTTGCGCTCGCGGCTCAAAGATGGCTCACTGCTGGAGACCACCAGTTCCCTCATGTGCCCTTGCACGGGGGATTCCATTCGCGGCATCTTGTGGTCCTTCTGCTCCGCCGCCCGCTCCGGGTCGCCACCCCGCTTGCGCTTGGATCTGACTTCGGGTCCTCCGCTCGGCGGCGGGGCGAAAAAGGTAGGAGGATCGGCGCGGCCGTCAGACATGACGGGTCGTGATCGGTTGGAAGTATCGGTTGGCGGTTGGGATACTAAAACAGCTCTGCTGTAATCAGTGCATTCGGCGTAGACGATTAGTCGGCGGGATACTGCAGCGTGGTGGAGGGCTGCTCACGGGGTCGAAAGAAGTTCTTCGTCGTTGTGGATCACTGTCGGCAGTGAAGTTGGGGGGGAAGAGAAGGGAGTGGGATCGTGAGGGCCGAATTAAATCGGCTGCACGGGAAGGGTGCTTCCGCGATAGCTGAGACGGGTGGCCCTAGTGGGTGGTCGATTGAAAAGTCCGTCATGAAATGGAGGTCGAGTGCCGCTCAGTGACCTCGTTTAGTGTCCGTTATGTAATCATGATTCCTCTCCGGCGCAGGTGCCCGTAAGTAACACAAGCCAGTCGTGAAGAAAAATAATGTCGTCGGCGGTAGAAGTAATCACCGTCGTGGAACGGTGAAAGTGGCTTATTCTGTATAGGAAATCGGATTCACGTTCGAAATCTCGAGTGGTATAGATGTAGGGACTGTCCTATTGCGGGCTATATTCTCAAACTATGTCGCTTGACACGCTGGGTTTTCGGGCGATGGATGAGCGTTCGGTAGCCGTCCGCCCGTGCCTGTCCTCATAGTAGAACACACTACCTGTGGACCGGGATATAACAAAGGAGATCACAGAGGAAAGACAGATGAAAAACCGGCGCGAGACTTCCTACTCCTCCCCCGCAGAAGCCAGACGGAGGCCGTGGGAAGGAAGAGCAGTCAGTTCTCGCCCCCAGCACCCAGCTCCACTACATTCCGCCTCCTCTCCACTTCCCTAACTGTCAGAATAATGGGCGTCCGGAGATGACGGACCGGAGGTGGCGTCCGGACATGACTGAGTCCCCGAGCACCGTCTCGGGGGGCAGTCTTCCGTCCTTTGTCCTGACGGCCCTCCTGTATATAGAGAGATCTTGTGCCCGCATTATACTGTAATACATCTTCACGTTTAACGATCCATATATCCGAACACTAACTCTTCTTTCCCGTGGTCCCCTTTCCGACGACTCGCTCTGCGCGCCATCCTACCTAAGTGGACATGGAGGGAATATTGGTTTACTGTACCTCCAGGCCTATAAGTTTCTCCGCCCTTTCTTCGGTGTGATGGCCGTAGAGAGCCTATCGCCAGCTGAATTAGGCTCTTCCCGGATATCGACGCCGAGGCCCATGGGCTGGTGGGTGCTCGCTGATCCTGATTCTTGGCGGGTCCCTTTGGTCCCTATTCTCACGTCAGTGCACTGCAAATCCTCAAGGCGCTGCAACAGGCGGGTACGAACTCCATCCTTTATGGAATCCGTCTGCATCTTCTCTGCGGCGGGGGCCGCTGGCGTCGGTACGCGGGGCTCGGGCGGGTGGGAATGCGGCGCTCGTCGTGAGGCGCATGAGCTTTGCTGCGTCCGGATCGTGGGGTGGGGCAAGTGGAGCTGTCCGTTCGCGGGAGAATCGGTCGGGAAGGGGAAGTGAAGAAGCAGAAGAAATGTTTGGCAGTGGGTGTCGTTTTCAGTGCCCGCGGAACGACATATCACGTGGTGTCCCTCTTTCGGGAGGGGGATAGAGAGCGCCTTTCGCTGGTTGCACCGAGGATGACAAAACGGGAGACAGAAGGACAGACAGAAGGAAGCCGAACGGAAAGACAAGGGTCGGCGCTGCTCTCGGTGAACAAGCGTCGTCGTGGCCTCTCCCTCCGCTCCTCCTTGAGACCACTCAGCGTGCCCGGGAGCGACCACTCCTGGCGCGGACCTGCTCATCGGGCATTAGATGTGTCTGCTGTGAAGCGAGAGCGCACATCCGTTGCTCCCCTGTTACCATCGTCGACCCCGACCATATCTGCGAGGCTCCGTCGTGGTGCGTGCAGCTTCACCATGGGCATGCCGAGGTGTGTTTGTGTTGCGACCCGCTCAGCCTTCGGCAATGCTAGTGTTTGTGGCACTGGTTGATCTTCTCGTCGGTATCTCTGGAAGTTGATCAGCACTACTCCCAGCCCCAGCAGTGCGCCGTGGCGTTGGCACCTGGGTCTTTGACGGCGCGGTCCGATTAAGGATTTTTGACTGCGCGGTCAGCCAGGCCTGGCCCCCCAAGTTCCAGATGGGCGTTTGGTGGTGGGCCTGGTAGCGCGCGAGAATCCGCCGACCGGTCTCGCAAACAGCGCGAGGGCTGCTCTTCGCCCGCTGCCGCCCGTTCCGGGGCACGATGCGGCGACAACCAGGGCTTCCCTCTCAGGGACTTTGTGCTCGTTCGGGTGCAACCCCGAGGCTGAAAATCGCGGTAACTCGGGGAATCGGGGACCACGAGTTCCTCGACAAGCTCGTTCCCGTTGCACGAGATAGCATTGAGATCGTCTCTGCTTCGATATGCAGAAAAATATAGAGAAGGGCAGTGACACGATCGCATCGAATCGGTAAGGTATAGCAATCAACATCGGTGGGCCGTCGGAGCGCCCGTACGTGGCAGCCGTGACGGATGGCTAGATCCTCGTGCCGGTAGTAGACAGCCACCGCTAAGCCGGCCCGCCGCCGTAGTATTGCCGTTGCTGCCCCCGCGCACCAGCGGGTGGGCACTCCGCAGCCTGGCCAGCGACACTTGCAGTGCGGCAAAAGCGGAAACAGCGAACGCGCTTCCTTCAACGGAGAACCACTACTGGCGATGATTCCCGGCAACGATACACACGGTACCAGCTTCCACCGAAGCTGTGTCCTTTTCCGCCGTCCTCCCCACCTTCGTCCTCCGCAGAGACCCGGCACCTCTCGGGGCCCTCCTCGCCAGCCTGCGCCATCCTTTACAGCGGCTCTGCAATCCAGTTGGTGTATTGATGCAACCTGCCGTCGTCCGACTATCAGAACCGCCGCTACCGTCGTCTGCCCTCGGATATCAGCTCCATGGGTTGGGCTAACCTCATGTGCGCGCCAGACACCCCGCAATAGCACTGCCGCGGGTCTCCTTTTTTCCGGCAATTGGCTCCGAGTCCCGTACGACCCAATTTTGTGGGATTGGCTCCGATACCGCACAAACTTTAGGGGCTCTCCAGTACCCAAATCCGCGAGTGGTGGAATTTCGGGTTACCACGCGGCCGATCGGAGCTACAACCACGCGAACGAAAGGCACAGTAGTAGGTGGAACACAGTATAGTAGGTAAGGCAGATGTCTTGTGGTATTCGCAGCGGTGTTGAGCCACAGGGGGGTAGAGCATGCCGTTCAGCCCTAGATCGAGCACTCTGAAGGGTGATTTATCTTCGGTTCGTCTCCTTATGCCAAATTGTCTCCACCGGAGGAAGGTGACGCTCTTCGATGCAAAGCGCATTCATCGGTTCAACCATGTTTGACGTGGGAGATACAAGAATCGGCGGCCAGGGAAGTGGCTCGTAGCAAGAGTTCGGGTGTGGGTCTACTCACTCAATCTGCTGCTCGACCGTTTGGCTTCTCGCAGCTCGGCGAGGGGTTCGGAGCATCAACGCATGCCACCGATGACTGTGGTACCGTGGTTTTGCCACCTTTCAATAATGATCTCGGGCCACAATCTGGGATCATGAGCGAACATTGTCTTCAATGTGCTGCGCTCAGATGCCCCTATATTCATTTGGGGAGAGAGTCAGTCGCCTTGAATAAACCCATCACCCGGCCTTAAGATCACGAGAGGATCTGTAACTATAGAACCGATGACATTGCGCAGGCACCGGAGAACTGCCAATTTTGCTCGTACTCTGATTGAACCAGCGCACAAGTAAGCAGGATAATCTTGTTGCTCCCATCAGTCAGAATAATTGGCGTCGGGAGATGGCAGTTGCCCGAGTCTCCGAGCAGTCTTCCGTCCTTGCCTCCTGCCGAGTCCCTAAGTCCCGTTGTATATAGAGAGAATGTTCTGCCTTGGACTAGTTATGTACCATCACCGCCCCCACCTGGATCGATCCCGATACTCTACGGTACCCAAGCCGGTGGCGAACAGCAGTGTCTGACGGAGGTTGAATGCAGTAAAGGTCCCGTCGCTGACCAGCAATAGTAGACCTTCTTTCCTAGACTCGTGATGACTGGCGACCGACAGCCCTCTCGGTTGCGGTTATAAGTCAGTTTCATTCTAGTGTAAGTGGTATCTTGATAGAAGCAACCGTTTTCGGTATCATTTACTACCGCGGTATCAGGTCGCGGTCAGTTTTACCCCATTGCTGGTACTGCAGTTAACTTGAATACATTAAAATAGTACATACCTAGTAAGGCAGTGCCACATTCTCACGAGAAAACGAACTTCGAGTCTCGTCAGGCAAAACTTCACTAGCTCGTGCGAGCCAGCCAACATTTGACCCCATCAGCTGTGAGACATCTACATAGCAGCCAGACGTTTAAGGCTTATCTAAGCATTTAAACAAAACCGGCAAGGCCTTCACGCCCTTTCCGTTCCCCCCCCACCGATCGTTCGCAAACACCATTGTAGAACCGCCGCTTTCAGCCTCACGATTCCAACCCTTCCGACGATCGACTACAACTATGCCAACGATGTCGAATCTCAGCATCGCGGAGGAGCATCAGCTCCGATTTACGAACGACTACCTGCGACAACATGCTCAAGTTGAAGTCTTGGGCCATCCCCCCAGCGGCAGCTGCACCCGCCGCCAATGTTTCCGGGCTTCTCCCAGAGGATCGGAAGCCGTACCATCCGATACCGGGGATGACGGACCCACAATGCCACATCTCGGCGATCGGAAACCTGCAGGGAAGTGGAAACGGGGGCTGACGACCACACTTTTGCGTGAACTGCTCGCACGAGCTGACCACGTGCGCAACGAGCACATCAGGTAGCGGGGAAAGGTCGCGCGTGCCTGCCTCGTGAGTGAGGTGCTCGTTGCCAGGCGGGCCATCCAGCAGATAGGGCTTAGGCCACCCCGTGCGGAGGGCTGGCGATACGGCAAATTGGTGATGGTGGGGATTACCTCCGGAATCTGCACAATTTTTGCGCGACGTATTGAGGCCGGAAGGTGGCCATGGCAGCTGATGGGAGTTGAGTAAATAATGGTGACAGCGGGGTAAACAGCGGTGGCAATGACGTTGTGCTTTTAGTTTGCTTCGCGAATAGTTAAGTATCTATTACCTACCTTTTTTTTAGGCTTGTGAACTAGGAAAATGTTCGCCGGGGGGGCGGCGGAGAGCAAAATTTCTCCGAACCGGCCAGGCTGGTAGCGTAGGGCTCGGAACATACCTACGTGCTCATCGGGTAAACGATCCAGTGTGCCTACGTAGAGTAATCGTTTCCATCGTGGCCGCCGGCGTGAGCAATGGTATTCCACCCACGAGCGCTTAGTCCATCACAATTTCATGCCGGCAAAATCCCGCTTCAGTGGTGCCAATGCACGATGTCAAGAATAAGAAGCAGTGCTCCGTTCGAATTCGTGTATCAAAAATCAGTAACGCTTTCCTCCCCCTCCCCGCCTCCCCCATTCTCTCTCCTTCCTTTCCGTGTAGCAAGAACAAGCACAGAAACGAAAGGGGAGAAAACGATACCCGGAAGTGGCACGGGTACTTAAAGCTCGATCGGGGCCTCGCAGCTGCCGAGCACGTGGTCGGCTATCTGCTGCCGTTGGCTGTGTGAGAAGCGTGGCGAGCTCCTGCGGCGTTTTCCCAGCCCCGTGGGACTCCAGGAGAGGGAACGGGCTGCCACAGCTGTCTTTGGCCGTGGCGGAGTACTCGACCTCGCACGAGTCATCGTGCGCTGCGGTTTCGGAGAAACCCTCACCCGCGTGCAGATTACATCTACCGAGCCGATGACGAATGGGGAGTCCTCGGTACCGTGGCCGCCAACGATCTTCGCTCCGGTGGGACGCCACTTGAAGGGGTCCTCAGCCACCCCAGCCGCCTCCGCGGTGGAGGGGTCGTTCTTGACGGGAGCTGGAGAGACGCAGCGGCACTTTGGCGTCGAGGGAGGAGAACCCGGGGACCTAAACGACTCCCGCTGGGTGAGCACCGCCAGGTCCACCGAGCCGTCAGCCGTCGCAACCCAGCCGTTGATCAACTTGTACAAGTACTTGTTGAACGAGGACTGCTGGATCAGAAGATCCTGCCTGGTGAAGGTACATTTGTACCAGATCATCAGGTCCTCTTTCTTGCCGGCGGGCGCGACAGCCAACACCTCCTCCTCGAAGGCGGCAAAGCCGTGTCCGGATGACAGGGAGCACAGGACACCATTGAGCCTGGCCCGGTAGGTAGGACCCAGCTTGCTGAGCACATCTGAGGTGGTCGTTGGCTCGGGAGCAGTCTCAACGATCAGGTCGTCGTCGCTGTCCTCGGTATTGTCGACCACTTTGGTGACGTCGTCGCTGTCGTCGCTCTGGCCCGCGGACGGCGAGCGGGAGTCTTCGTAATCGCTCTCGGAGAGCGATTCGGCCGCGGCCTCGGGGTCGACTCCGCCGCTGGCATCCTCGTGGGAGTTGAAATTGTGGCGGCGGGGGCTATTCACTTGGGCGTTGGGGCTGCCCGGGTGGGTTGTAACAGGCATCATGTTGCGCTGGATTTGTTAGCGGATTGCTCTCAGGCTTTGGAAGAACGAACCTACTGGAGACTGCGAATGTCCTGTGTATGTGGAGAGGAGTAGAGAGCAGCGGCGGTTCCGGTCGTGTTTGTGGATTGTGTGGGAGAAAAGAGAAGTAGAGGGTCCCGGCGGGGATTTATATATGTAGTCCAGAAACTGTGGTTGTGCAGGCACAATGGGTGTTGAGGAAGGGAACGAGCTGTTGCTGGGATAGACGAGAAGACAGCCTAGCATGAGGCGCCATTTTATCTGGCTGGCGGCGGTTCACCCAACATCAACGTCGCCTTACGGCGCTCACTACCAGATCGTAGAATTTCACCCGTCAATCTTTTTTATCTTTCATTATTCGCATACGACCTCTCTATATCATGGTATCCACCCCGGTTCCCGTCCACTGTCCATACCGAAGGATGCTTGTTATGGCTTCCGTACCCTCCGCCCTGGGCCGCTCCCAGAATCAATATCATAGAGCTCCCCTCAATCCTCGCCAAATCCCTCCTGCTGAGGATCACCTGACTCCGTACCTGCGCATCCATCTTCTCTTCTCTTTTTCTAATCCCGCCCTGCGATGTCTCACTCTGAGCATCTTCCCCATGGCCGGCCCCGCCCCCCGCGGCCCCGCATCCGCTGCCCGCGGTAGGAAGAAAGCCCGAAATCGCCTCTGCTGCACCGCGGGTCGGTGAAATGGTCCCTGGTGTTCGACCGGTCCTTGCCCCTGCCGGCGGTACTGGTATTTTATTCCCGCGATCCGAGAAACTGCCAACATCTTGGCTTCTAGCCATTTCTTAACTGATATCTCCTGCTTGAGATGCGCATCACGCGCCCGCCACACCGGTTGGAATACCGCCACGCCCCCCCCCCCCCCCCCACCCACACGCACACTCCATGAACGTCAGGCTTTTCCACTGCAAGCTTGGCCCACTCCTCAGCCTTCTCATTCGTGGAACGCCCCAAAATTTTCTGCTTAACCATACCCGCATTCAGCCTACCTAGACTAGGCGGCGTAAATTGTGACCCATCCGTCAACATTGCTAGTCCCGGCCTCGCCTTTTCTGCCTCAGTCTCCTCGCCATGCAGCAGCTCCACATCGAGTGTCACTGGTTTCTCTAGCAAAACTTTGCTCTCCATCGTGTCCGAGTATGCGAGCGCATATGTTCTCCTGGGACACCTTTGTGGGCAGGGTAACATCGGATTTCGATTGTGATGTATCGTCTGGCCTGGATTGCATACATCTGACCGGTGCCCGGTACATCTGAGGAGGATAACGGGGATTAGCAGACGAGTGATGAGGAAGAGACGAATGATTCACATTGACACTGCGTACGGTAAAGTGGTGGAGGTGCGCTGAGCTGCCGCCCAATGATGTCGGAAAAAGAACCCCCTCCGGGTAATCGCCTCCCCGTCGAGTGTGTAATGCGTGAGCCAGATCGTGTACCGGGGCTTTGTACGGGCGAAACCATAGTACGTACAGGCGGACTTCTGACCTCCGATCATCCAGTGATTGCGGCGTGATTCCACGTGTAGGACCGGACGGAATCCGGCACGATGGTATTGCCGGGTTCGAAGGCTCATGAGTACGGAGAGAGCGTTGCGACAACTGGTAGTGTTCACAGCAGATCGGTTAGCATGATCCCCCGCTCGACATTTCCCAAAGTCTCCATAAGACGTTGTTCCGCTGACATCCCCTCCGCCGGAGAGCCACAAGCCGGACTGGACTGTTGCCGGTAGTACCAAGAGGCTCGCCTCAAGGAATTATCAGCTGAAGACACGGCACTGCCGCACCGGTCAGTATCTGCACTGGGCTAAGGTTCACCCCACCGCCCAGTGCTGGTGGTGCCAGTGCCCCTTCCAAACGAGAGACCACCTCTTCAAGGTGTGTCCGGAATGGAGGATGCGGCTGAAGATCCTCTGGGCCGAGGTGAAGAAGGAGACTGGGAAGTGGAAGAGCCGGTGGAAGATCCGGGACCTCGTCGCCGATGGGAGATGCACCCAGGCAGTACTAGACTTCCTCACCGCCACAGATGTGGAAAGAATAGTGTTGGCTGTGGAGGACGCAGGGAGTGAGGCGCCGGAATGGGAGCTCCATGAGGGGCGAGAGCTGGAAGCGGAGTGGGATTTTTTTTTTTTTTTTTTTTGTTTAATCATACTCGCATTCGACCTATCTAGATCATGGCGGCGTACCTTTTGCCCGGTTTTCCCGTCCGCAGTCCGCGCGGTGGCGGCTCATTGCAA
>Ga0307516_10001171_pt1 | contig 36752 bp, 36 predicted proteins | sample 19_EM_MG_FD_203310 | JGI IMG/M metagenome (GOLD analysis project Ga0307516, IMG submission 203310) | Populus trichocarpa ectomycorrhiza microbial communities from riparian zone in the Pacific Northwest, United States - 19_EM | ecosystem: Host-associated > Plants > Roots > Unclassified | place... | reverse complement strand
ACCATATGAGTGCTAACATAATCACGAGTATAACAGGGGTGTTGAAGGACGCATGTCCGAAGCACACATGTGACATCATCACATGACGTACCACATGATTCCGGTATTGTATTACATACCGATGATGCCATATATAGATTAGATTACTATCATTACTATATCTAGATACCTTAGGCGTATATAAAGGCGAGTACTTCGCTCCAGCAATATAACTTGCTTCCCAGTGAGTTACCCAGTAGTCTACTTTCTAAGTACCCTCCTACAATCAGGTAAGGTAGTCTCACCCTTCTACTAGAGTACCTTTCGTCAGGTTATGGGCCCCGCCTGCCCTGGCTTATGTGCTTCGGCGCAAATACCAGTGGTGATGGCAGGCTTTGCCTGGTTGTACGTAGTAGTCACCGCGCTAGCTGCTATCAACACAAGGTTTAAACTTTGTTGTAGCACATCACCTTCAATGGCAATAAGGCTGGATCATCGCGATCGATAACCGGCTCCTCCCCGGTTAAACTACTAAGCCTTCAATGGCTAACGCCATGGACAATGTCCACGAGAAGGCGATACGTAACGAATCTTTCTGATTTGAAAGCTTCGACATTATCCTTGATTTTGTCATGCATTTTCATAAAAGCGTTGATCGCTGATTATGCTCTTTTCAGCCTTTCTATCAGAAATGTCTTCCAAACTCGGATTCAAATCTGTCCCAGCCTTTGACGGCTCGAACTGGCTCTCCAGGATGTCCCAATTCTTGATGGCACAGAAACTCTGGGCCTATGTAGCTGGCTTGATCACCAAGCCTGCCCTCATTTCTGATGCCCCCTCCACTGCTACCACCCGTCCCGCCAATGCTGAGTCCCTCAAGGCTCGCAATGATTGGGTTTCTGAGGATAGTGTGGCAATAGGGTATATCAAGATGAAGTGCACTGAGTCCATAGTCGCGGGTATCCCTGCTGATCACACTACCTCTAAGCAGGTATGGGACGGACTTAAGGAGAAGTTCGATAAGGCGTCTGCTGCGGTCGTCCTTCAAGAAATCCGATCAGCCTTCTCCTTCAGGCTCTCCGGTGGTGATCCCATTCATGAGATCTCCAAGCTGTCAGCGATGTTCAATCGCTTGTCAGATCGGGGATTTAGTATCCCTGAGTTCGTCCGCGCCTCGATTTTAATCATGGCGATTCCTTCTAAGTGGGACTCCATTGCCACTTTCCTTCTTCAAACCTATGCGCTCGATAAACTCGATTGGGACCAAGTCCGCAAGGGTATCATTAGCGAGTTCTCCCGCATAAAAGAGGCTAATCGCCCCTCGACATCTGTGAATAAGATCTCCACTGTCAAGCACAAAGCCAATCACCCTCCTTCCTGGAAAGGAAAATCCAGGGACGACCAGCCAGCCGCTTCTGGCTCTGGCTCAGGTGATCGAAAGGACAAGAAAGGATGAACCCATGCAGGAAAACAGGTGAAACAGCATCAAGAAGCTGCCAGAGAATGCCAGCATGCCCATATGGCAGAAATGGCGATGGCAGTCGATTTGCCTGCTCCCACAGCCTCTTTACCGGCTCCACCTCCTGCCCCGACACCTCTTCCAGTTGTCACGACCATTAACGGTAATGCTAGGATTATCCCCGCCCCTGCCTTCATTCCGAAAGCACTACCGGCCGCTATTGCAGCCAAGCCTATACCTCGCAGGTACACCAGCTCCACGGAAACAAGGTCCGGCATCTGGGTAAATGCCGAGAAGGCACGCGATCTAGCCGATCGCATGGACGCAACACCGATGATCTCGACGCTCAAGCGTCTTGAGACTCACATCACCGACGTTGTCCACCCACCTCAGGATACCTCCCTGAAACGGCGAACGCCCTCTCCGGAATTCGTCTTCACTGAAGACGATTTCCCCTACCTCCCGGGAAGCGGGACACCATCCAAATGCCAGCGCGTGGACGATGGGACAATATCGCTTGGCAGCCCCTCGCCACCCCCGGACTTCGCTAGGGACTTCGATACGGACTATTTCGCGTCAGTCCTCAATTTTCTTGATCATGAACCTAATGCTAACTACATTGAGCAGAGCCTTGTTTGGCGACGCACTATGACATCGCCCGCATACTTCGGCTTAAATAAAAATATTTTTTACCGCTCTGTACCTGTCAGCCTTTATGGCCTTGTAGCATCTGCATGCCCTACGGGGGTGCAATATAATTTCATTGATAAATGTTCATGTTCGAGATGTAAGCGATCCGAGCCTCCAGAACAGCCACAATAGCTTTTGGACTCTGGTGCTTCAATGCACTTCACAGGCCAATGATCCGACTTAGTAGATGCCTTCAAATTGGCAAAGCCACTGATGATTCAGATGGCTAATAGTGTTACTCAAGTCGAAATGGCCGGAACAGTATTTATTACACACACTGTTCTCCCGCGCAATGGTAAGGCGATTAAGAAAACTACTCACCTACAGCCCGTTTATTACCTAAACGGATTAAACACCCGTTTACTCTCTATGGGGGAGTTTCTGAATGATGAACAGCTCATTTTCGGCGATAATCGCCAGCATACATTCCTAAGGAATAAACTACCAGTTCTCACATGGTCAACCACACGTTGTCGGCTCAACAACATTTTGGCTAAATTCGACAATTGAATCAGTTCAGTCAATTTCAGCCAAGACCAGAACGGTCTATGCCGCTGATTACAGCATATGGCATCAACGCATGGGTCACCCCGGTGGCGACATACTCCGAAACTTACCTGACATGGTAAAAGAGGCACCAAAGCTAATCACTATACCATCGGCTAAGAAGCCTTGTGAAGCTTGTGCGAAAGGAAAGATGCCATCGCGCTCTTTCCCCCCATCATCATCGCGAGCAACAAAGCCTTTCCAAATAATCCATTCAGATATTAAGGATATGATCAAACGATCATTCAACGGCTATCATTATGTTCTTACGATACTTGATGACTTCACATCCCACGCATGGTCCTTTAATCTTAAAAAGAAATCGGATACAATTAACCATGCTCGGCAGTTTATTGCCTATGCCAAAAATCAACATAATGCCTCGATCGGCACTTGGCGATTTGATGGTGGGACTGAATTTATCAATGATGCATTTAAGAATATGCTCCGCGATAACGGTATCTTATCTGAAACTAGTGTGCCTTATCAGCACCAGCAAAATGGTCATGCTGAACGTTTAAATCGCATGATCATGGATAAAGCGCAATCAATGCGCTTCCGTGCTTGTCTCACAGGTACTATGTGGGAATTTTCATGGGACCACGCGATACACGTTTACAATCGCACTCCCATTAATCGCCTAAAATGGCGAACCCCTTTTGAGGCACTCAGGAACGAGAAACCTGATGTTTCCCATCTCCGCATTTTCGGATGTGGTGCTTATGTTTTCCTTCTGGAAGATGTTAGAGCAAATAAATTATCCCCTAAATCCGAGACTATGGTTTATCTTGGACAGCCTGCTGGCTATAAGGGATTTTGCTTCTATTGCATCACAAATGGGCGAATATTCATAGGCGCTACCGCCGTATTTGACGAAACCTATTTTCCACGCTGCCCTGATGGCAAACAGCGACCTTTTATGGAAATAGGTGACGTACCGCCCACTGAGAATAGATATCCGGACGATCCCATAGATCAGTCCAATGATAATAATTTTGGCGATCATCCGCCATTCCCTATGGAAAATGACGATCACCCACCATCATCTCCTCCCTCCAAACCTGAAGTTCCTGATGTCCCTGATCGTGACACTGAACACCCTTCGCAAACTCAGGGAAACCCGCCAGTACCTCCACCTCAATGGTGCGATGACACCCAAAGGCGTGGTACGAGACAGCAAATGGTAAAAAGTCATCCTGACAGCATCTATGGCGATAGAACGCCGGTCGATCTCCAAAAAGACGACTTACACAGGAGAGCTGGCAATCAGCCGGGTAGCTCCCGTGCTCCGCCTAAACAGCCGACAAGGAATCCTATTCCCAGATCCAGTCGTGCACCGCCTCCTCCGCATCAGACTACTACTGACGCCGATGACGACACAGGGGAAGACCCTGTGGATACCTCGGGCCAAGCGCATTTAAACCGCCTAGTCCGGGAAGGGGGAGTTGAATTCCTTGCCTTTCTGCTGAATAAAGTGGTACCAACAGCATCGGATCAACCGGTCTTTTACAAAGACATAGCTAGATTACCATCTCAGCTATGGGAACAGTGGAAAAAAGCATGCCAAGAGGAGTTAGAGGCCCTCCGTAAGCGCAAAGTCTTTGAACTAGCCAATCTACCTAAAGGCCGAAAGGCCATAAAGAATCGCTGGGTATTTACGACTAAGAGCGATGGTCGTAAGAAAGCCAGGCTTCTCTCAGATCGAAGGCATCGACTTCGATCATATCTTCTCACCAGTAGTCCGGTACGAGTCCGTACGCTTATTATTAGCGGCCGCTGCCTTAGAAAATTGGCACATTGAGGGACTCAATGTCAAGTCTGCCTTTCTCTATGGGCAACTCGATGAAGAGATATATATGGAACAACCCGAAGGGTTTAAAATCCATGGCCAGGAACGGAAAGTCCTCCGTTTACGCCGAGCCATCTATGGTCTCAAACAGGCAGCCCTAGCTTGGTGGAAAGAGCTACTCGCCTCTATGTGTAAAATAGGCTTTGAGCGCACCCAATCCGATGCAGGGATCTTCATTCACAAAGCCAAGAATGGAGATATCGTTGTTGCTATGATATACATCGATGACTCCGGCTTTATGGGGAATAATGCTACCCTTGTGAAAGAAAAGAAAAAAGCATTCATGGGCATATGGGAATGCCATGATCTAGGCGAACTCAAAGAGTTCCTTGGCATCACAATCAAGTGCTCTGGTCGCAAAATTATTCTAGATCAGAAAGCGTACCTGACCAAGGTCCTTGATCGCTTCGGCATATCAAATGCCATAATAGCAAACACGCCTCTGCCACACGGGTATACACCTGTTGCACATACAGGCAACCCTGACCCCACACTCCGGACACAATACCAAGCCATTATTGGCTCATTGTTGTATCTCATGTTAGGCACTCGTCCTGACATCGCTTTTGCTGTGATCAAACTATCACAATTTAGTGCCAACCCTAGTAAAGAACACTTTGAACGGGCTAAATACATTTGCCATTATCTGGCAGATACCAAAGACTACACAATGATCTTTGATGGCAATACTAATGAAGGTTTGATTGCGCATTCAGATAGCGATTGGGCTGCGGATGTAAATAACCGCCGCTCAGTTACAGGCTACTTCTTCAAGTTAGCCAGATCCGCAGTATCCTGGCTCTCACGAGCTCAAAAAACTGTCGCCTTATCATCTACCGAGGCTGAGTACATGGCAATCTCAGATTGCTGTCATCAAGCCATGTGGATGACCAATCTCTTTGGAGAAATTGGCTTTCACGTATCACCGATCACGATCTGTGGCGATAATCAGGGCAGCATATTCATTGGCTCCAACCCTGTTCAAGAAAAGCGGACTAAACATATCGACATCCGCTATCACTATATATGTGAATGCATTGAGGACAACGAAGTCTCTGTTGTCTTCGTTCCTGGAAACGACAATCCGGCTGATATGTTCACAAAGAACTTAGATCACCTCAAATTTGTCAAATTCCGAGAGCAACTAGGTCTGACCTTCGGACCTACTAAAAACGCTTAACAAAGGCGCCTACCGCCATATTTAGCGAGGGGGTGTGTTAAAGGACGCATGTCCGAAGCACACATGTGACGTCATCACATGACGTACCACATGATTCCGGTATTGTATTACATACCGATGACGCCGTATATAGATTAGATTACTATCATTACTATATCTAGATACCTTAGGCGTATATAAAGGCGAGTACTTCGCACCAGCAATATAACTTGCTTCCCAGTGAGTTACCCAGTAGTCTACTTTCTAAGTACCCTCCTACAATCAGGTAAGGTAGTCTCACCCTTCTACTAGAGTACCTTTCGTCAAGGGGACAGCATCAGGACGCTTCTCTTCAGAGCTGGTCTCACCTTCAACTTCATTTCACAAGTCGACATGCACTTGAGCGTTCTTATAACCCTTTCCACCTTTGTAGTCCCACCTATTTTCGCTCTTCCATTCTCGGTCTCCGAGCATCATGGGATGGTGAAGCGAGACAACTACCCCGGCCGAAAGTGAGTTGCCTTCACATGGCATCGTCAAGGTGCTGACTCTCGCATGTTTTGCTTTGATCCAGCGAAGTATGTACTGGCACGTGCACTCAACACGCCAGTGACGCCACATGTCAACGTTGACATATGCAAAAACCAATACGCCAGGGGTTGCATATGCATTGCATGGAGTATGCTACCTCATTGACGAGCCTGTACCTGCTGGGGAAGAGAACACCGCCGTACTGTGCTTTTACCACTCCCTCAAAGATCAGTGAGCAACAATACCTTTCACGATTCAATAGGCTTTAACACCACTTTCTCCTAGTTCAACATCTCGCGAACCAGCTGCCGGACATTCACCACCTCCCAGACCAGCTGCCGGACGAGCGCCACCCCAACCGCATCATCAGCAGGCTGCCCCGCTCCGGAAGTGAGTAGAATCTAACACTATTCTTTCCAGACAACTCTTACCTCCCGGCGCAGATCTCGTTATCCAGTGGCAGAGGTGATCAGGTGCGTAGTACAATTCAAAAACCTCTGACCGCTCTGATGTCTTTCCCAGCCAAATACCCCCAGGTTTTCGCAAGGTAGGGGATGGAACGCTTCGGTCTTTTACGGCAGCCAAGGGTGAGGTCTTCTCAATTATCTGGGCGCCGCGGCGCCGGACCCATATTGGTCATTTGATCCGGAAAATGGAGGGTGTTTTCGTTTTCGTAAACAGCAGAAACGACCGCATCCCAGAGCAATATCATGGCTGGGAAGGAGATGTTTATGAGCGCGGATAGTATGGCGACCGATCATGGGACCTTGATAACCGAGATTTGCGTTGGGATCTTCCAGTATTTTGTAGACTCGTCCGTACTAGGTATTCTCCCAGTTCCTGTACATGCCACTGAGATCGGACAAGCCGAAGAGGTCCTTGGTGACACCGAAAAGGAAGCTCTTGCTTGGAGGACCTTTAAAATTTCGTTGTGCGGGGTCGACGATAAGACCTGTATAGGACAAGACAGGTAACAGCGACGCAGATGATAATGGCGATCATCATATTGGCCATGGGGTTCGAGCCTAGGTAATCTGAGTCAAGAATGGATATCTTAGTACGTTAGGAAGGAACATAAACCAGTGCAACCGACCACATCTGTCATGACTCGTTTGACACATCCATATCAGTAATCGGCTCAGTGGTCCGCGGTACCTCTCCCCAGACCCATAACTATCTTTGCACCATCATCTAATTTGTCATAGCGGGTGCTTCGGCTAAAAAGCCAAGTTTTCTGGATCGGGAGGTTGGTTGAGAATGATGTCTCTTCTATTACTATGCTGGAAGAGCTAAATGTGGCGTCATGTGTAGGCAGCGTGCAATCTTTCACGAGGAGCCGCCGGAACGGCGGAGTGTCCAGATAACTATATACCCCCAGGGGCAGAATATCTGCCACCGGTGTGAGATGGCAGGGAGGTATGTACAAGGAACCAATAGGCCCTTCAAACCTGACCGTTTTCACGCCTCCAGGATGCACAGAGGTGTAAGTGACGGGAATTCCGTCTTTGTCGAGCTTCCTTTGCAGCTCTTTGTTGTGCAGGATGTTGGCGAGCTTTGAGATTCCTTTCGGATCCAGCATTAGCTCGGAGAGGGATTAAGGGAAGATCGTAGGTTGCGTACCGTAGGTGTCCAAGAATCTTACGACGGAGTCACTGAAGTCTTTGTTGAGACTTTTCCTCCCGATGAAAGACGCGGGCGATACACGGCCATGAACAATTGACGATAAGTGTCAGCACGGACGGACAGACGTCTCAGATTCAGAGCAGCAAAAAAAAGTCGACGCACCAACTATGACGAGCGAACGTTCGAGCCACCCTCCCTCCGCCGTCATTTTCAACAGGGGTAACAATACCTTGGTGAATACGAAGCGAATAATAATACTGTCCCTGCATCGTTAGTCCATGCGAACCTTTCCATAGAATAGAGTTACTTTGTGACCATGATGTCCGAAAGGCCGTCGTCGTCGACACGATACGAATCATTGGCTCCCCTACGTGACAATTCAACCTTCGATCTTCCAGTTTGGGAGGGTTCCATACTTCATTTGGCAGCGTTATTGACCGTGATTTGAACACTTGAGAAGGTGTGAGGTAAGTACGCAAGACGTTTTCACAGGGAACTCACCAAGAATATCCAACCGATTTTCCAGCTGAAGGAACTTGTCTCCTGCTTTGTTGGCAAAACGAGGGTCCGAGAGATTGAGGTACAATCATTGAGCGCTCCCATCGGACCCTTCAACCATTGAATGACAGCCCGCACTCGTCCCTCGTCCCGTACAGCCACGTAAACCTGGTGGGCGGACCCGATTCTTAGAGACCCAAACGAAGCATCAAAGGGAGCGTACCTCACCTTCGCACGTTTTTGAGCGAGAAACTGGATGGCGATGTATCCTATGCCTGTGTTGACGCGCACTGTTAGTACGTTTTGGCAGGAAGTAAGGAATGAGAAAGACTCACTTCCCCCGGTGACGGTAGTCACCTTTCCATGAAGATCCTCCAAGTAGTCCTCCGAAATCGTCTGTGTGAAGATGTTCATTGTAACGTCCACTGGAAAATGAATATTGAATCCTTGGTTGACGAGAACGTCTACAGAGGAAGGGAGGAGCGCCTTGGGGACTTTGGTCCGACCCCTTGTCGAATCAAAAGCTGCAGACGGAGCACGAGCGCAAGCAATGACATCAGGCCGTGTCCTTCTTCGAGTCCATGGAGGTCTCGAATGGCGCCGAGAAGCTTGGTTAGAGCTAGGTTGACGGTGTGCGAGGCAGGAAAAGAGGAGATCTCTACGTCGGCTAAGAGGCTGCGCAGTATTAGGGGGAGAGGAGGACCGAGAATACGACGTTGAGTGTGGGAGGGTACGACGGAGCGGACGTGCTTGCGGAGGGTGCGTTGTGCGAACTGGGCGGGTTCTAGTGGAATTTGGAGCGACGTGCAGAGAGGATTGTGGGGAGCATAGAGTCTTAGGGCGGGACTCTGTGAATTTCAAGACCTTGTGTGCAAAGAGACGAGCCTGCGTCAGCGCCTTTTCGACCTCTTCTTCGACGCTGTTAGATCCCGATAGCGAGCCTGCTCATCCCAAGCTCTGCCAGACCTGTCCATGCGTTCGTCTACTGGATCCAGCTCGTGCGATGCTCGACGCTTCACGGAGGACGTGGTCGTCATTGAGTCGTCCACGTGATGTGACCCGACGCGTACACTCTTTCACCACCACTTTTTCCAAGAGACGATTTGCTCGTCGTCTTGAACAATGGGCGGTCGCATATCCACAGCACCCCTTTCCGACGTCAAATGCAATCGAGAGGTAAATAGAGGAGGACCACAGGAAATACAAGCAAGAATGTAAAATTCTCCTTCTCAGCTCGTCTATCAGTGGCAATTCCTAAATCCCCCACCTCACATCCCCCAGGCCTAGGAGACTCAGAGAAAATGACGATCGTCACACAGATAAAGATCATCCATAAAGGCGACTTCGCCAACGAAGAACTCGCCCACTACCGCCCCGTCGTATACAAGGACATCCTCGACTCTGTCCATCGTCGTCTATATGCGCAAGGTAGGGATGAAGTGCGTAGAGGACAATAACAGCATATGTACAGGTAAGATTCTCGACTACAGGCTTGACGGCTCTCGGTATACATCCATGTCCAACCCTTACTTCTCACCAGACATCGCCAACGCGATACATTAGATGTCGCAGGACCCCATCATCCCCAAGATCATGGACGAGCACTCGAGCGAGTTCTATCTCATGGACGGCGAGGCCTAGTATGTTCTCTTTCCAGCGTTGGCTTTCCTTTTTAAAACGGCTTTCATTTAGTTTCTTTGGCGAAGTCATGCACCCCTGGATATCTCCCTACCGAGACGGATGTTCTACGAGCGAGAGAAAAGAGCATTGGCATCATGGGGACCCGGTTCAGCATGGCCACCCTCTCGTTCGTCTCTTCTCCTTCCCTCTCTCTCCTTCTCCCCACCATCCACAGCATACACATGTTTGATGTTGGCTTCCAGCGATCCGAACGCAGAATATGGATCCACCGCTTTGAGAATGTCACCTCTATCATCTTCTACACCGCTTTGGGCGAGTACGATTCAGTCCTCTTGGAGGAAAAGAGTCAAGTATGCTCATCTCATCTCTCCCTTTCCTTCTGACGACTTTTCGAGTCCGTCATCAATTCCCGATGGCTCCTACGGACGTCCATCATTCTCTTCCTGAACAAGATTGATGTCTTCAAACACAAACTACCCAAGGTAACCAGCAATTCTTCTGCTTTGCCTTAACCTAATAAATCCGTTGTAGGTCCTGCTCGAAAAATATTTTCCTCAATATACAGGCGGCACCGACATCAATAAGGCCGCCAAATACAAATACATTCTCTGACGGTTCATGCAGGCGAACCGGGCTCAGTTGACGGTATTTCTGCAGTACGCCTTGTCTTGTCCTATTCCTCCTCATGTTGCCACGGGCTGACACCTATCCCCGGCTTAGCCACCGTCATGAAAGACATCCGACTCGTCTTTGCCGCGGTAAGATACATTCTCAGGTGGTTCATGCAGGCAAACCGGGCTCGGTTAACGGTGTATCCGCAGTATGTCTTGTCTTGTCCACTCAGTCTTGCCACGGACGCCTATCCTCGGCGTAGCTTCATCCAGGCCACAGCATCCCGACTCGTCTTTGCCGTGGTAAAGAAGGCAACACTTTGGAACACCCTCAAAAATTCGGTGAGGATCCTACAACCCGTAACGTTCCACCTGTCGTTTTTCTTTCTTTTGGTCAGTGCTGCCTTTTCATCATCAAAGCTCGTCACTTATCTTCAACGTTCCAGGTCTTTATCTGTGTACTTGTCTCGCCGCACCTCGTGTTTTCCACGCCTCAGTCGTGTTTATACCCCACGCTCGTTACTAATCTTTCACTTGCTAACTATGTAAGTAATACCTTGGTTGAAACATGGGACTCTTCAGAACTTGATTCGGAAATTACCATTGTGTGGTCGAACACGTTCAAGGGCAACCTTTATCACGGACTCATCGACCGCACCCATACAGCCCTTCCACCCTCCTTCTGCGGCGTACCTCTGTGGTGCGCTGCCACCGCCTTCCAACTCGACTGTACGCCCTCCACCAGGCCCGTCACGATATCTCACTCACAGCTTCGGCCATGGTGACCTCAAGTTTGTCAGATTTTGAGCCCTGAATTGGCAGCGGTCTCGCAACTCAAAGTGACACTTCTCATGGGGCAATTCGTTCTCTTCTATGGTTTGTCCTCATCCCTCGTTTTCATTCCGATCGTTCGCAGTAAATGTCTCCGTGTGCATCCTCCCCATGATTGCAATCTCCTGATCTTCTTCCGGTCCGGCTACGCAGTGCCGTTCTCCAACATCCTGGATGATCATGATGCCCGATGTATCGTCTTTGGGACGCGGCATTTCCCATCCTCCGCTCTTTTAGTCTGGCGGAACTTCCACGTTGATACCAGTACTTGCCCGTATAATTCTAATTGTATCTCATCGTGAACTATCGACATCGGGCTATGATCGTTTTTTTCCAAAAAAAAAAAAAAAAAAGGCTATCTGTAGGCCGTACTGTTATGACGCTTAAGCAGTCCGCCGCGATCAAAAGGTGCCATGGTGGGGAATTAATGAAACAAGCGGGTGACCGCCCCGGTGATGTCAGGAAGTCCGGTAGCGACGTGTGGAAGAGCTGGATAGCTTGGTTATCGCCGCCAGGTATCATGAGAATCGACTGCAGTCCCAGCAATGTTTGCACGATGTCTGCAGGTCGGAGCTGAAGCAGATGAGCCAGGAACACTATGGGTATGGGTTTCGTAAGAAGCATTACAGTCGATGACCCGTTCGAAATTATTATCACGGTGAGCGTCGGCCAAGATCCGGAGGTAAAGAGGATCGAGACCGCCTTCTGCCGTCAACGTCATGTGTAAATTGTCTTGGGGAAGGCCTCGAGAACTGATAAGATCGATCAAAGTGGTTGCGAAGAGAAATGATCCCTCTGATTTTGTGACGAGGGAGTCGAGATCCGACTCGGAAGGCCACGGACACGATACGCCCTGCATGACATGGCGCTTCTGGGAGTAGAAAGGCGCGACTGAAAGAAGGCGCGGATATCGGCACGAGCATCGAAATCTGGAAGAGATAAACGATGTACTACCAAAAGGGCTGCGGGGGTTTCAAGGGTCTCTTGAATGTGCTCCTCAACTCGGCTGGTGATGATGAGCTGTAGCAGCAGTCCATGGTCTCCTGGAATGTGCAGATAACACCCTCGATAGATTCCTGTCGCATCAATCCTTATCGTCGCACTCATCAAAAGCATCGACGACGATGATCACCGCTGGAAAGGAGGGAATCGCATTGCTCGCCGCACGAATGGGTTCGATAATCAGCTTCTGGAATTGGTGTGTCGAGGATTTAGTGGTGACGAGCGGATCGGTTGTAATCGCATTGTCGATTGAACGTGTGGTCGCCTGTACGCGATGATATAACTGATGGGAGAGAGTGGCGACTGGGCGACCCAGGATAGTTCTATCGCCTGTGCCTCTGAAAAAGAAAAAGTTCCCGATCAGTCTGTCTTTCTGATGATAGAGTTCAGCGATGGCGTGGGATATTGCTGATTTTCCATAACCCGCGGGGCCGCTGAGCCAACACATCGGTCGGCCACTTTCGTTGTCAGCCCATCTCGTAAGTTCCGTGATGATATCTTGTCGAGTACCCGGGGGGCAGTTGGCTCGAGACGGTCTCGAATCATATGTAGCACTGATGACGGGAGCAAGTATTTCATCGATGGCTAAAGTGGATCATGAGTAACGTGAATAAATAACCGAAATAATTCTCGTTTCGTGCTTTTGGTGACCAAAATAGTTAATAATCTGGTCCCTTCCAACATCGGTGAATATGTTGTTACTGATAATTGCGCCAGTAGAATGCGGGAAGAGAGGCATCAGAGGGAACGAGAAGATGGTGGGAGGCGATAACGATTTGACGGACACAGGCCGTGGTTCCGGGAATAACCCCATACTTATTAGGTTTTCTAACAGGTTACTAACATGTTCGTCAGCGCGAAACTGTATGGTGGTATATCCTATGCCCGTGCTGACGCGCGCGGTTAGTACGGCTTGGCAGGAAGTATGGAATTAGAAAACTCACTTTCCCAAGTTGGCGAAAGCCCCATGCAGATCCTCCGGGTAGTCCTCCGAAATCGTCTGTGTAACGATGCTCATCGTAATGTCCACTGGAAAATTAATATTGAATCCTTGGTTGACGAGAGCGTCTTCACAAGGGAGGGGGGGAAGAAGAGCTGTACGATGCAAACGCCTCTTCGGTGGCTGCGAGAGCTTCGGGGACTTTGGTCCAGACCCCTTGTTAAATCAGAACCTGCAGACGGAGCACGAGGGCAAGCAAGGAGACCGAGTACTGCGAGTTAGTGGAGGTCTTGGATGGCGCCGAGACTGTTACAGCTGGGCTGACGGTGTGCGAGGGAGGGAAAGAGGAGATGCCTACGTCGACGAGGTGGGCCGAGAAGACGACGTTAGTGGATGCGACGGAGGGTGCGACGGAGCGGACGTGCTTGCGGAGGGTGTGTTGTGCGAACTGGGCGTTGTTCTAGTGGAATTGGGCGAGACGTGCAGAGAGGATTGTCAGGTGGTGAGCGTAGAGTCTTAAGGCGGGAATCTGTAAATATAATTGAAATGGGATGAGGTAGATCAGCCGGGAGAAAAAGGAACCTTGTTTGCAAAGAGAAGCGCCTTTGTCTTGAAACTCATGGTCCCGATAGAGAGAGCCTACTCATCCCAACTCTAGTCTATGCATGGCATTCGTCTACTGAATCGAGCTCCTGGGGTTCGAGGCAACTGCGAAGAGCGTGCGATGCTCTGATGATGCCGCTTATGTGTCGGGGGGTGGAGGACGAGAAATGGGATGGAGAGATGGAGTTTCTGGGGTGAGAATGTGGCGAGCACTAGTCAAGGAACGCGTCCATGTGATGTGACGCGACGCGTACTCACCACCATCAACGCTCTCCAGACGACTTGCTCGTCATCTTAAACAATGGGCGGCTTCATATCCAGAACACACCGTGCACTAAAGGCAAAGGCAAGGTCAGATGCCATCGACAGGGAAATCGAGGAGGACCAGAAATACAAGCGAGAATACAAAATTCTTGTTCTCGGTTGGTCTATTGGCAATCCCTCTACCCTCCATCTCACATCCTCCAGGCCCAGGAGGCTCAGGTAAAACGACGCTCATCAAACAGATGAAGATCGTCCATCAAGGCGGCTTCACCGACGAAGAACTCGCCGACTACCGACCCACCGTATACAAAAACGTCCTCGACTCTGCCCAGGCTATTGTCGTATATATGCGCAAAGTAGGCATGGAGTGCGTCGAGTACAACAACCGCGTATGCGCAGACAAGATCCTTGACTACAGGCTCGACGGCTCCCCCGGCACATCCATGTCCAACCCTTACTTCTCACTAGACATCGCCAACGCGATACATGAGATGTGGCAGGACCCCATCATCCTAAAGGTCATGGACGAGCACTTGAGCGAGTTTTACCTCATGGACAGCGCCGCCTAGTATGGTCTTTTTCCAGCTTTATCCTTTTTTCACAAACATTTTTCATCCAAGTTTCTTTGGCCAAGTTATGCGCATTGGTACACCTGGATATCTTCCTACCAAGATGGATGTTCTGCGAGCGAGACAAAAGAACTTTGGCATCATGGAGACCCGGTTCAAGATGGGCACCCTCTCGTTCGTCTTTTCCCCTTCCCACCCAACCACTACAGACTCACCCAACCAGCTACAGAATACACATGCTTGACGTTGGTGGCCAGAAATCCGAACGCAGAAAATGGATACACTACTTTGAGAGCATCACCTCGATCATCTTCTGCACCGCTTTGAGCGAGTATGATCAGGTTCTCTTGGAGGACAAGAGCCAGGTATGCCCATCTCATCTCCCTTTCCTTCCGACGGCCACAACAACGCACAGAACTACATGGCAGAGTCTCTCGTCCTCTTCGAGTCCGTCATCAACTTACACTGGTTCCGACGGACGTCCATCATCCTCTTCCTGAACAAGATCGATGTTTTCAAGCACAAACTACCCAAGGTGACAAACACCTCTTCCGCTTTGCCTCAACGTGATAATTTCGTTGTAGGTCCCGCTAGAAAAATACCTTCCTAAATATACAGGCGGCACCGACATCATCAAGGCCACCCAATACATTCTCTGGCGGTTCAGGCAGGCGAACCGGGCTCGGTTAACCATGTATTCGCAGCACGTCTCGTCTTGTCCACCCCGTCCCGCCACGAGCTGATGCCTATCCCCGGCGTAGTTTGACCCAGGCCACCGATACGACGAGCATCCGATTCGTCTTTACCGCGGTAAAGGAGACGATACTCCAGAACGCCCTCAAGGATGCGGGGATCCTATAGCCCGTTCCGTTCCATCTGTCGTTTTTCTTTCTTTTGGTCAGTGCTGCCCCTCCATCGTCAAAGCTCGTCTCTTACCCAACTCTTCAACGTTCCAGGTCTCTATCCGTGTACTTGTCTCGCCACATCTCGTGTTTTCCATGTAATCTGTTACCCACTCTCATTACTTATCTTTCACTTATTGACTATGCAAGTAATACCTTGGTTGAAACAGACTATTCGTTTCGGAAATTCCCATTGCGTGGTCGAACAAGTTGAAGGACAACATGTCTTCCTTTATCACAGACCCATCGACTGCAGTGTACACATCCTGCCGAATCACCTCCGAGTCCTACACTAATCCAGACGATCATACAGCTCCAGCGCCCCTCTGATGCACAGGTGCCCATCAATGCACGGATACCCTCCCTGCCCTTCCACCATCCTTCCGTGGCGTACCTCTGTGGTGCGCTGCCACCGCCTTCCGATCCGACTGTAGGCTCTCCACCAGGTCTGTCTCGATATCTCCTACAGCTTCTGCCATGATGGCTTCAAGTTTGTCGTAGTATTTTGAATCCTGACTTGGGTCGGGATGTTATCTGTGTACGTACAAGCAATGGTTGTTTGCTTACTCTGGATCCTATTCCAAACGTACTCTTGCTCCAGACTTCTAACCAGCCGTCGTTGCCTGCTCGTTCCAAAACTCTGAGTGCGGGCGCTCCGTTTTATCTCGCTGAGGATGATGATTCAGATTTGTGCTGATATGTTGGCTCCCTGTCCTTCTACTGCGTCTCCACTGACGCAATACATGGATAACCAACGAGGAATATTAAGTGATGTCAGAAAGCTGTAATGTCACAAATTTCACGTACGCTCTAAAGAGAAGAAGGGAGGAAGTAAGGATTATTACATTTGGATGCATTCTGTGATTCGGAACGAACAACGTTAACTTACAATCTAAAGAAAGTAGATGTGCCGAATAAATTATAGGCATATGAAAATGCTGACAGGAAGTACGCACAATCTAAGAGAGATTGAAATTAAAGCTTAACAGATAAAACAGGAATACGTACATCCTGAGGGGGAAGCGCAGGGACAAGAGAGTCAGCAGATTGCATTTTTGTCAACCAACGAGAGGACGTACGTCCTGAGGGTGGAGTGAGGTCATAAGAGGGTCAGCAAGTTGCATGTTGGTGAACAGACGAGAGGACATACACGCTGAAGGCAAAGCGACACCGCAAGCGGGTCAGCAGGGTACATTTCTGGGAAGGGATAAGAGAACGCACGGTCTGAGGTTGGAGTGAGGTCACAAAGCCTAGGCATCAGCAGGGTGCATTTTGTCGAATGCAGGAGAAGACGTACAGGCTGAGAATGGGGCGAAGTCGCAAGACGCTCAGCAGGTGCGCTTCGGTGAAAGGACGGGACGACGTACATACTGAGGACGGAGCAAGGCCGCAAGAGGGTCATGAGGGTACATTTTGGTGAAATGATGAGAGGACGTACATGCTGAGGATGAAGCGAGGTCGCAAGAGGGTCATGAGGGTATATTTTGGTGAAAGGATGAGAGGACGTACAAACTGAGGATCGAGCGATGTTATAAGAGAGTACATTTCGGTGAAAGGAAGAGATGACATACACGCTGAGAGCGGAGCGAGGCCGCAAGAGGGTCAACAGGGTGCATTTTGGTCAAAGGACGAAAGGACGTACACGCTGAGTGCAGAGCGAGGCCGCAAGAGGGTCAGCAGGGTGTATTTCGGTGAAAGGGCAGGAGGACGTACATCCTGAGGGCGGAGCGAGGCCGCAAGAGGGTCATCAGGGTGCACTCCGGTGAAAGGGCGAGAGGACGTACACCCTGAGGGCGGAGCAAGGCCGCAGGAGGGTCAGGAGTCAGGACGGTGCACCCGGAGAAAGAACTAGAGGACTTACACGCTGAGGGTAGAGTGAGGCCAAAAGAGGGTCACCAGGGTGTATTTTGGTGACAGAGCGAGAGGACGTACAAACTGAGGATGGAACGAGGCCACAAGAGGGTTACCAGGGTGCATTTCAGTGAAAGGGCAATAGGACGTACATCCTAAGGGTGGAGCGAGGCCACAAGAAGGTCATGAAGGTGCATTCGAGTGAAAGGATGAGAGGATGTACATCCTGAGGGTGGAAGGATGCAGAGGGTTACCAGGTTGCATTTCGGGGAAAGGATGAGAGGACGTACACCCTGAGAGCGGAGCGAGGACGCAAGAGGGTAAGCGGCGTGCATTTTGGCGAAATGACGAGAGGACACACAAACTGATGGCGAAGCGAGGCCGCAAAAGGGTCAGCATGGTGCGTTTCGGTGAAAGGACGAGAGGACATACATACTGAGCGCAGGGCAAGGCCGCAAGACGGTCAGCATGTTGCATTTCAGTGAAAGGACAGGAGGACATACAGGCTGAGGGTAGAGTGAGGCCGAAAGAGGATCAACATGGTCACTGGTGCATTTCAGTGAAATGATAAGAGGGCGTACACCCTAAGGGCGGAGCGAGGCCGCAAGTGGGTCAGCAGCCTGCATTTCGGTGAAAGGGCAAGAGGACGTACATACTGAGGGTGGAGCAAGGACACAAGAGGGTCAGAAGGGTGAATTTTGGTGAAAGGATGAGAGGACGTACATACTATGGACAGAACGTGGCCGCAAGAGGGTCAGCGGGGTGCATTTCGGTGAAAGGACAAGACCACGTGCATACTGAGGGCGAAGCGAGGACGGAAGATGCTCAGTAGGGTGCATTTCTGTGAAAGAACGAGAGGACGTACAAGCTGAGGATGGAGCAAGGTCACAAAAGGGTCAGTAGGGTTCATCTCTCGGCGAAATGATGAGAAGACATACACGCTGAGAGCGGAGCGAGGCCGAAAAAAGGTCAGCAATGAGCATTTCGGTGAAAGGGCGAGAGGACATACATCCTGAGGGCGGAGTGAGGCCGTAAGGTCAGCAGGGTGCAATTCAGTGCAAAGGGGAGAGGACGTACCAGCTGAGGGCGTAGCGAGGCCGCAAGAGGGTCAGTAGGGTGCATTGCGGTGAAAGGGCGAGAGGACATACACCCTGAGGGCGGAGCGATGCTAGAGGGTCAGTAGAATGCATTTCGATGAAAGAGCGAGAGGACGTACAAACTGAGGATGGAGCGAGGCCGCAAGCGGGTCAGTCACCGGGGTGCATTTCAGTGAAAGGACGAGAGGACGTACCAACTGAGGCCGGAACGAGGCCGGAAAAGGGTCAGCAGGGTGCATTTCGGTCTTTCGGTGAAAGGGCAAGAGGACGTACACGCTGAGAGTGGAGCGATGTTGCAAAAGGGTCAGCGGGATGCATTTCGGTGAAAGGTCGAGAGGACGTACATACTGAGTGCGGAGCGAGGCCGCAAGTGGGTCAGGGTGCCTTTGAGTGAACGGACGAGAGGACGTACAAACTGAAGGCCGGGTAAAGCCGCGAGGGCATCAGCCGGATGTACTTCAGCACATCGACGAGGCGACCTACATTCTGAGGGCGACAACACGGGGACAAATCAGCAAAGTACCTTTTAGTGACCGGACAACACATGACATACATCCTGAAGGAAGGTTAAATCCATACGATAGGCAGGGTTTCAAACCTGTTCATCACTCACCACCTGGTCGCGCAGTGGCGCAACACCTTCATTAAGTTTCTTATTTACTCAGCCAATACGGTAGGGCTACTTACATCCTAATCCCCAAGACGTCAGTATTCATAATCCACTTTCACAAACAGTCAACGCACCTTCTGTGATTAGATTAGGCACAGTTCAGAATTAGCAAACGATTCTTCAATATACGGGCGATGTTCACCACTGCATTGCTTTCAATACCTTCCACAGTCCGCAGAAAATCCTGCCTGAGGTGCCGTAGAACCTGCACGAAGATCACACCCAGATTTCTAAACCCCTAGAAGAGATACCGCATCAAATGCACCTTCAATTTCCGTATCGCGGAACGCAAAGCCTCCAGTTGTCCTACCCCTTCTAATAGTGAGGTATTAATCCAGCAATCAACGGACTTGGATGCAAGGTCCATTAAGCAGCTCATTAAATCGGAGAGATCGTCGCCTCCGAGTCCATTAGTCACGCCTTGTTCGAAGTGGTGGCACCAGTTCAAACAAGCGTACATGTCCCTGTCACCGTAGAAAAAGCCATCTGTAGGCCGTACTGTTATGACTCTTAAGCAGTCCGCCGCGATCAAAAGGTGCCGTGGTGGGGAATCAATGAAACAAGCGGGTGACCGTCCCGGTGATGTTAGGAAGTCCCGTAGTGACGTATGGAAGAGCCGGATAACTTCGTTATCGCCGCCAGGTATCATGAGAATCGACTGCAGTCCCAGCAATGTTTGCACGATGTCTGCAGGTCGGAGCTGAAGCAGATGAGCCAGGAACACTATGGGTATGGGTTTCGTAAGAAGCATTACAGTTCCGATGACCCGTTCGAAATTATTATCACGGTGAGCGTCTGCTAAGATCCGTTTGTAAAGGGGATCGAGACCGCCTTCTGCCTTCAACGCCCTGCGTAGATTGTCTTGGGGAAGGCCACGAGAGCTGATGAGATCGATTAAGGTGGTTGCGAAGAGAAATGACCCCTCTGACTTTTCGACGAGGGAGTCGAGATCTGACTCGGAAGGCCACGGAGGCGACACGTCCAGCATCAGACGGCGCTTTTGAGAGCAGAGAGTAGAAAGGCGCGACTGAAAGAAGGCGCGGATATCGGGACGAGCATCGAAGTCTGGCAGAGATAAACGGTGTACTACCGAAAGGGCTGCAGGGGTTTCAAGGGTCTCTTGAATGTGCTCCTCGACTCGGCTGGTGATGATGAGCCGCAGGGGCAGTCCATGGTTCTCTTGGAATGTGCGAATAACACCCTCGATAAATTCCTGCATCAAGACTTTATCGTCGCACTCATCAAGAGCATCGATGACGATGATCACCGCTGGAAAGGAGGGAATCGCATTGCTCGCCGCACGAATGGGTCCGATAATCAGCTTCTGGAATTGGTGTGTCGAGGATTTAGTGGTGATGAGTGGATCGGTTTTAATCGCATTCTCAATTGAACATGTTGTTTTCTGTACGCGATGATATAACTGGTGGGTGAGAGTAGGGACTAGGCGACCTAGGATACTTCTATCGCCTGTGCCTCTGAAAAAGAAAAAATTGCCGATCAGTCTGTCTTTCTGATGATAGAGTTCAGCGATGGCGTGGGATATTGCTGATTTTCCAAAACCCGCGGGGCCACTGAGCCAACACATTGGTCGGCCGCTTTCGTCGTCAACCCATCTCGCCAGTTCTGCGGTGACATCTTGTCGAGTGCCCGGGTGGCAGTTGGCTCGAGACGGTCTCGAATCATATGTAGCACCGATGACGGGAGCAAGTATTTCATGGATAGCTGAAGTGGATCATGAGAATAACGACCGAAATGACTCTCGTTTCGTACTTTTGGTGTGACCGAAATAATTGTTAATCTGATCCCTTCCAACATCGGTGAGTGTGCTGTTATTAATAATTGGGCCAGTAGAATGCGAGAAGAAAGGCATGAGAGAGAACGAGAAGAAAGCTGGAGGCGATAACAATCTGACGGAACGGCACAGCCATGCGCGGACTTGGCGCGGACAACGGCCTGATTCGCCGCATAACCCACCCCAATTGTTGATTACTTTCAGAGATGGTGAGATTTAGTTATGTCGTTGGCAAATTCTTCGGTGAATCGTGTGGGGGCGAAGCAGGCATCATCTTGGACACCGAGTTCTGAATTTGGAACAATACAGTTTGGCTCCCACGAACTTGGTCTTTGCATGGCACAGGGGAACCGGCCCGATGTTCCACAAGAAAAACATTGTGAACACATCGTAATTCAATATAGTATTTCAGAGCCCAGTAAATAGTGAAGACATCTGTGGGGTGTATCCTTTGTAATTCCACGATGAGCACCCTATGTTCCATGAAAACAACGGGTGAGGAAATAGTGAATGGGATCTAAATGGGATCATTATTTTCTCAAGAGATAAAATAAGATCACGATGCTATTCAAGAACATAGGGATCACATTCAATATTTCTTCACCTTTTGTCTGTCTAAAACACTGGCCGCTCATCTTGGTATTAGATAAAATATATTCTGTCAATGTTCTCACTATTTATAATTACCGAACTACAAAATACTATATTGGATTAAAATGTGTTTACAATGTTTTTGTGAGGAACATTGGTCTGGTCCCCCTGTGTTGGCTGTAAATTTCACGAGGACGGGTTATAACTTGGCGACTGAGGCCGGCACTGTTGCGAAGTTCCTTGAATGAAACCATAGCCGCCGTTGTCATGGGTCTGTCAAGGTTTGATTGTTCAGAGCGAGCTGCCGTTGGGGAAGGTGAGAACCAACCAACCTAGCCGGTAATTGCACTGCAACACAGAAGTAGTACTGAGTACCGGGGAACTGCAGACAGTCCGGAAGAATCTTGACGGTGGTACGATGCGCCAGTCAGACGGTGAACAGGAGCGGTGTTGTGACGGCCCTGCCGTGTAAAATTTCGATCCATTCACGAGAAGCTGCAATAACTGACAAAATAACTTCAAGTTGGTTGCAATTGTGACCTCGCAGACGTAGGGATGTCCTCGGTCTTTGGTATCACGGTCTTTGGAAGTTATGGGCTCCATCATGATTGCTGCTGCTGGACCTGCCACATTGAGCAACCAGCGTTGTTCAATGGATCTCGAGTGGGGCCAACAGGACCGTATGGACCGTATCGATCGACAAGGGCGAGTCGACTGACTGCATTTTTCATGCGGTGGGGGTTCTTAATGTTCACAATAGGCTACCCACATACTTATTGCTGGGTGAAGACGACCACAAGGATATGAGTAGGAGACGTTGAGCATCGGTGCAGAATCCTTGCGTACAATTTGGTAGAGGCGATCTTGGTGCTCCTGAGGAGGTGGCGATAGCGGTGGAGGCCTTGAGTACATCTCTCGCGCTTGCGTGGTTCATCCAAGTAAATGCTTGGGATTCCCCTGACCGAAGCGTGTAGTAGTATATGTATGTCGTATCACTTCTCTACAATTTCGCAGACTGGGCCCTCTTCTCCCAAGCTGCTTTCGCAATTTGACGCAGAGGTCCTTTGATCACCTTTCCTGAAGGTGTTCGTTCTGAAGAGCCTCATGAATCAATAACAGTACTTCAACCATGCGAGACGAATGGGTACACACCAAGAGGATCGACCTGAACAAGGATTATCACCGGAACAGCATGCCTAGGAAGACTTTTGAGCAAGGACGTCAGTCAACCAGGCTAATCATGAAAACACAGGGAATAACAGACATCTTCCTAGCCGCCTTGATCAATGACGCTTCGGTCACTTTGTCTATGAAGCCGGGTTTCAGAGAAACCACGGCTGCCACTACTTCCCCTAAGGTTTCATGGGGTACACCGACGGCAGCGGCCTCCAGCACACCTTCGTCCGAATACAGCGCGTTCTCTACCGTTGATGAGTCCTGGCCACGGAACAGATCTAATTCAGCACTTTGGATACCCCTAACATGCAAGGCTCTGGCTCACGATGTTCTCGCCCCCTCGGATGATGATATCCTTTACTGCGAAACAAGACGTTAGATTCGCGGACGATGATTCATGTCCTTCCTGACTCACTGCGGTCTCGAATGTACAGGTATCCATCCTGATCGACACATCCCAGGTCTCCAGTTCTCAACCAACCATCTTTCGTGAGGGCCTGGGGACACATGAATTCAAGGTCTCGATTTCTAAAAAGAAAAACCGAAACAAACATACTTTGTCTGTAGCGACTTTGAACGATAATCATGAATGATCAAGGAGTTCAGGTTGGATAAAGTCGACATCTTCTCACCTGGGTCGCGCCAATATCCTTTCATCACATTCGGGCCTCGCAGCCATACCTCACCGACTTCGCCGGTAGGCACCTCCTTGTCCTCCGCCACGATCTTTATGTCATTGGGAAGACAAGGCAGTCCACTATTGAACAAAGAAAATTATGAGACACCATGATCGTGGCAAAAAGGAATCCTGGCTGACCAACTTAAAGGGCGAGCTGCGTAATCTTCATCCGCTGTATAGTATAGGAAATGTCACTTGAGTCAAAAATGTATAGATAGATGTATTCACGCACATGTGGCTGCTGCCACAGCATTTGTTTCGGTTAATCCGTATCCTTGAGCCCTGCAGGCAGTAAGGCTTAAATGAGTTTCTTTACGCAAGAATGGAGGGACTGACAATGACATCTTTGGGAAGGCACGATTCGCCCGCTCTCCGAGAACATCAGGGGCCGGTGCGCCTCCAAAATTAAATGTCTCCAGAGGGAGATCTTCTCCGTGTTCGATGAGATCTAGAACCATCGAAGGCACGCTAGTTATGGGTGAGCGAGGCAGCACCTGGCTAGAACACACTGCATTCTCACCCGCCCACAAGACCTATGTTCTCTTGCTTGATCAACCTGACGATGGTAAATTTTTTTGAATAGTTGCATCGCACTTCCCGTAAGCAGAAATTACCTGGCAGCTGGAAGGAGTCAGAGATGTATTACAAAAGTTATCTAAATGGAGAGTCAAATGCCTTCTTTGGGTTCCCATTTGCGCATTAACACCGCTTTTGCACCTGCGAGTGCTGCGCCCATCTGGACGAACTGAGTAAATATGGTGCCTCTAAAAGGGACATAAGAAGGACGCACCATCATAGAGGTCGAGCCTGTGACGTGGAACAAAGGAACCGGGATCAAGATGCCTTTTGGAGGAGTAGCAGGTTTCCCGAGTGCAAGATCCTCGCCTCTCCTCAACTTTGACCTAAGGGAGAACGACGAGATCTATTCATCCTTCAGTTCAACTTATGATGGCTTCGGATAGCCGGAACGTACATTCATGATATTCGTCAAGTACATTCGGTGAGTACTCAGTACTCCCTTCGGAAGCCCAGTAGTACCTGGAATATTCCAAACGTCAAACACGGCGAGAATCCAAGTGATAGGCAAATTTACCGGACGTGAAGATGATCGTTGCATTGTCGTCGGGAAGTATCGCCTTCTCATACGACAAAACGTCATTATGGTCGCCGTTGAAGCTCTCCATAACCGAGTTCCAGCACTTCATACCTTTCCATCGCCGTTTCCCCTCATGCGACTCTAAAACAAGTATCCCACGCACGCCAGCATCTACAGCCAGTCTCTCCGCACTCTGTTCCAGGAGATCGGCCCGCTCAACGTCGAGAACGATGACTTTGCATTGGGTATGTGTCATGCAGTAAGCCATGACATCTACGGGGGACCACCTGAAGTAGATGAGTTCGACAAGAGAAAATCAGCTGAAATGCGAAACCTCACGCATTAACTTGCACGGATACGGCGCCGATGAGGTCTGTTGTGACGTCCAATCTGAATCGTATAATAGCTCTGAGAACGGATAAAAGAGGACTGACGGCACGCCCAAAACGCAACCAGGTAGTCAGGGTAGTTCCGACAGCAGATGCCCACTCTATCCCCTATCGCGTTCGGGCATGCGTCAATGCCGAGTTGTCCATTGATTAGACCACGAGACGACATACCCTTCTGGACACCATACAATTTCATGAACACGCTAGCCGCTTTAATGGACCTTTCGAACACTTCTCCGAAGGTGTACCGTTGCTGCTCAAACACGACACAAATTTCTTTCGCGTGCTGAGTAGATGATGACAACCAGAAGTCGCGCAACGAAGGCCAAAGGTTCTTGTACACTCGCAGCAATCTGCCATCCACCAGCCGGGTTTCGAGCTCGAATGGCATACCCGGTGCGGTCAGGATAGCATTAGCTGGGGGGTTTTCATGGACGAGTCAGTCAGGCGTCCTAATTCATTTTTGGAAGAAAACATACCCTCAGCATTGGTCCGCTTTGGGATCCACGAGGCCATGCGGGCTGGAAGTTGACAGAGAGGATTAAAGTTGGACTAAAGAGGTGTCGGGCCAGTACGGGTGTCATATGAAATTGGCTATTGAGCGGCTAACGTTGGTAGTCCGGTCCACGGCCACGGCAGACAAAAGATCCGAACACAGGCCCCGATTCGACCGTCCGAAAGCCGCGTTGGCAATAGGTTCGCACATGGTACACCATCAGGGTCACTCCTAGCTCGCTCGATCCGGCTTGACTTTGAAGCTTGAAGCTTGAAGTCTCGACAATTTTTCTTTATCGTGCTGCAACTCTAACGACGTCGGCTAAGGGGGCATCCAGAGATCATTCAGGAAGGTAGCGGTGGAGAATGAGAAAGATGCCGACGAGCGCTTGCGTGCTTTCGTACCTTGAACCCGTGACCGGATCCGGAAAAGCTCTACTACCGTTACCGCACGCGTTACCCATCATCATCCTGTGCCACACAAGCAAAAACAGTAGATTGTCCGATACCCAAGAGTACAAGTAAAGTACAAGATCCATTCAAGAAAGCATGCGGTTCTCCTCATCGTGGTAATACTGAGTAACAAAGCTCACGATCATTGTTTCTTCCTCTTGGCTGCTACGGAAAGAAAGAAGTCAACCGTCAATTCATACACGCTCACGACGACGAAAGCGTACTCTTTGACTTCCCCGCCGCCTTCCTCTTCCCCCCCGTGAACTCCTCTTCGTCCTCATCATCATCCAGGGCTGGCAATGAAATTTCCTTCTTCTTTACGGCCTTCCCGGCAGCCTTGGTTTTCACCACTTTCAATTTTGCTTTCCTTAACGGATAAATCCCGATGGGCGCCCCGGGGTCTCGAGCACAGTTCACGCAAAACCACTCGCCATCGGGTACGGCGTTCAGAGGAGGGTTGAGGCATCCCAGGTGGTACGGTGAATCGCACTGTCACGTTGGGAAAAGCAGATAGGTATTAGAAAGAGTACGGGCGAAATAATGAACAAGTAACTCACCTTGTCACACTCCAAAGGCGAATCATCATCCCCCTTCTCTGTCTTGCACACGACACACAAGGCCGGAGGTTCGACGTCCTCCGGGTGCCGTGGCAGTTCCGACATTTTGTCGCTACTCTTAGCAAGCAATACCGTTGTATTCTGTCCCGCAGCAATACTGCATTGATTCACATCAACATAAAAAAGCGACCAAAGAGAACGCTATACACACTCGAAAATCTCGATACCATCCAACGTTTGGTTACGCGTCGGTTTGGTAGCACTTTTAGGTTCATCTGGACCGAGCCCGAGCTCCCCTATATCTCACGTCATCAATCTCGCCCAAAAGACTGTCTAATGATGCATACCATACGTGGCGTTTTGTCCCCAGGCAACCGTCATGATTGGAAAATCGTTTTGTTCGTCGGGTGTCAGTGCCCAATGAGTCACTCCGCCACATCTTGCAAGGCTGATTTTACATCCCCTACGAGGACGGATCAGTATAATTAAAGGGACTTCCAAGAGGCCAGAAGGACTGACATGATATCCTGCATATATCTGAAAGAAGAATAAGGCGAGCCCGAGGAGCCTATAGAGAAGATGAGAAGATGAAAGGGGATCCGATGAATCAAAATAACCGTCTCCGCTGTTTTTCCACTGTTGGAAGGGGTAAGAAAGGTGAGTAGATATCATCCATTGGAAGAGTGAGTCACCTTGCCCGCCATCCAGTATATACCCTGTTTATCAATCACGACACTGTTCGCCGGGCCAGCAACGACATATGCGCCCATGGTCGCCTCATTAGGACCTGCAAACTGGAGGTCTGATAAGCTTCTGTAGTGTTTGATTTGAAACCGAAAACCGAACTTGAGGGACTGCCTTGGGCTTCAATGCATCGACCTGATTGCCCAAACCGAGACGACAATATCCATTATAACCCCACACATACACCACTCTGCAAGAGCAGATGAGCGGTGTGAACGTATATAACGAGACACGACGTACCCAGTAGAATCTATGGCCAAACTGTGTTGCGGACCGGAAACTATCTGTACGATCTTTTTTTCGTCAAATTCCTTGATATAGACTACCAGCATATTAGAGCCCGAAGAGGAATATTACAAGCTAAACTTACTAGGCGAAGGTTCGATGTCGTACGCCGTTTTGTTTCCGGTTGTTATCCGCTCTCCCGTAGTCCCGTTTCCCAACTGTCCTTTTTCTCCGCTCCCGAAAGAGAAGACTAAAGTAAAGGACCAGTCGCGTCAGAAAATTGTGGCGAGCGAGGCTGCTAGACGTACCTTTTCCCGACCGAGTAAGGACGAGAGAGAAAGTAATACCCGCCGACGCCTGCACGGCATACTCCTTCTCCCCATCGTCCCCTATACCACCGACGAGCTTGAACTCTGTAACTTCGTTACAAACAGAATGTCCACACTATTCAGAAGCATCAGCAATCGTGTCGAGAAATCGAGAGATAAACGGAACGAGTTCCTCACCTGTCCAAGACTGTTAGCCCCCGCGCTCCACACATTTCCGTCGCTCCCCACCAAGAGCGTGTGGTTTCTCCCACACGCTGCATGGACAAACTTGGTGCCCTCCTCCGCTCCCAATTCGACAGGCAAAAGCTTCATAGGCGCGTTTTCGGAGATGTACTCGTCCCCCGCTGGCCCCGACGGTATCCCAAGTGCCCCATTTCCATTGCGCCCAAAGAGCCATGCTGCTCCGTCGGAAGCAAGCACCACAAAGTGGCAGCCGCTGCATGAGGTGTGGACCGATACGGCTTCAATGTTGCTGAGCGAACGAAGGATGTGTGGCTCGAGGAGTTCCGGGTTTCTGGTCCACGGTTCGAGACAGTTTCGCTTCAAACAATGAGAATAAACTTACAACTGTGCCCCGTCATTTCTTGAAGCGCCCCCACGCTCCTTCTTCCCAAGCCTTGGCCTGAACGATGAGGATGATGCATGAAGAGAAGAGAGATGGTGATGGTTGTGAGAAGAGTTGTCGTGGGAGGTTGACACAGTGGCCACACTCACCAATCAGTACCTCCACATATGAGGACTTTTCAAACGTCAATATGACAGACGTAAGACGAATACAAAGTAGTAATACCTCGACCCCATTGACCCCTGGTGGACGTTTGTGAAGTGTTTGTGATGCTTGTGCTCATGGAGGGTGATTGTGGTTCGACTCGGAGTTCACGGGTCGCAGCTGTCAACCAAACGATCCCCTTCGTCCTAATAGGTACTATCAAAAAAAGTGTCTTAAGCTACCCCGCCTCGCAAGAAGTCCTATCGTGATTATAAGATGTTGTAAGGTATAGTGAACCAACCCTCAAGAATACGGCCGTTTGAGCTAACGATACTCGCCAATTAGTACTGAAACAAGAACTGGATCAGAATACATGCAGAGAAGAAGCTCAACAGACTTACAGATACCAGTCCCGTCACGTTTGATAGAATACTAGGGAAAAGGTTTAGTGACTTCGATAGTAAAATGCGAAAGACACCAGCGCATACCTCGAACTTGTCCCCAGAAAGCACAAGGATGTCCCCATGCACCATAGTAACGACGATGGCTCTTTTAGCAGGTTTTGTCGATGTCCTCCTCGTTGACGTTGAAACCGCCGCTCCGTAAGGGGCTTCCTCCCTACCCATGTCAATGGCCTCCTCGTCATTCCTCGTCGATGCCATATCATCTTCCAAGGCTAAAGCATCATCCATAGAAACCACTGGGCCTCCTCCACTCGCAGGATCATTCAATCCCGATTGGGGCACGAGCGTCAGGACAGCTTCACAACCCAAAAACATGATGATGATGCTACGCTTGATGCAAGAAAGTACGCTGTTCCCCTGAAAACAACGTTCACCAGCTTCCGGAAGTTGGCGCAAAAAGTACCTTCTTAGAGCCCGTCGTCACCCAGGATGAGAGGGACAAATGGTTGATGGTTAGATCTGTCTCGCCATAACCACGAGCAAAGTCGAGTAACGCCGCCTTAACCTCCATTAGACACTGCGGTCCTCGATCCCAAGACACTCCTAACGGCCCCGCCGTGTACGAAAAGTAAGGATCTGGAAAGTAATCATGAGGAAAGACAAACGAAACAAATCCAAAAGGGATTCACTTGTGTTTCGCCTCAGTCGCTCCATCGGAACCTCCAACTGGATTTCCTTGAGAAAATTGTCCGCATCCTTCTGCAGCACAGGCGTATTTCCTGTGAAAACATGCTTCACGACAATATCTTCCCGCCCCTTCAAAGCGTAACAAAACGTCTGCATTCCGTCTTCCCATTCCACAACCGAAGCCTGAACCGCAGAAGTTGGGTAGGCATTATAGGGATGCGACATGGCAGAATTCTGCTGTGGATCCCGCAACTGTTCGATGTTTAAAGCGTACGTTTTCAACGGTGGTTTTCCCTGTCCCCCCCCCCCCCCCCAATCAGTCAAGGAATTCACGAGTAGATGAGGAGGTACATACCCCACAAAACGAGCTCGAACACTTCCGATGCCGGAACATCACCTGGTAATTCACCTTGCCACAGTCCGCGCAATGCCACCCGCTCGGGAAACTCTCGTCCGCAAGCCCCCAGCCCCACCAGCCCCACTCATTACCATCCTCGCCTTCCCCTTCCCCTCGACTTTTCCGTCTTCCAACTACCTCCATCGAAATCGGCAAAACACCCCAACACAGCTCATTCATGGGCATCTCCTTAAACCTATAATTTGGATTTTCCTTCCTCGCCTTTCGAAACCGCCTTGCAGACCATTCATCACCCGGATCATCATCTTGGGCCTTTCCTTTCCCCTTCCTGTCGCCAGACCACCACGGCTGCACTATGTCCTGCCCCGCTTCCTCAGCCTCCTTCCACTCCTCCCCAGACGCTCCCCACCTCATCCAAAACCGCCATTCCACACGTCCCGTCACAGTAGGAGACGCCACGTCACCAGCCTCCGCGACCTTGGTCGAACCTTTCTTTCGCACAGGAACAACAGTGGCTTCCACCCGGCGTTCCTAACAGTCCCACCAAACGTTGGTCAGAAACCATACCATCGCACACCGAAGAATAAAGCGTACCTGCACCCCCTGAACGGAGAAACACCCCAAATACACATACTCGCACTCCTCCGGAACACGCAGGTTACTCCACTTCTTATGAATCACCGATCGCTTTGCAACAAGGATGACGGGAAATCCTGAAGTGTAAGCACGGGCGAGAACATCAACCTCGGCTGGCGGGCGTTTCGGAACTTGAGTTTGCACCTCAGGCAAAGTTGGGCCTTCTTCAATGACACCGTTCGGCATTGGCTGAGACGAACCGATCGTGGCTGCCGGTAATTCCATTTCCGGGACTTGAGTCTGAACATCCGGAAGTTTTTCTTCCTCTTCTTTGACTGCATCCTCCCACGTAGGCTGTGACGAGCCTGTCCCCGCATTGTCGGGAATACCAGGAGGGGGTATAGTACGCGTGGCCTCCGACCATGCCACCTGTCGCGAACCTCCTTCCTTAGGACCCTTTGACAACCCCAAAAGGGACACGCTCGTCGACGAAGGCTCCATCCGATCCAGCTCTGGCACCCGCACATCCGTATGCATAGGAGAAGATGGCTCAATCGCCCCAACTAATGTCCCTTTTATACCATCCTCCCCTGCAATCTCCCCGTCCTCTAGCTGTCGTACAACCTCCACCTGATGCCTCCACGCCGCATTTATAACAGGGCACTCCCTACCTCCAACATCCTTGCCGTCCTCACCAGTAACATTGCTGCTGGCTGTGGTTCGTTGTGCCTGCGCTGTTGTCGCACCAACTCGGTCAGTCCAAAGGCCACAGATCATTCATCAAGCAACGTACGCGTAACAGGATGCGACGGTGGAAGAGCCGGAGTCCAGCCTCGAGGTCCAGTAGGGACGCCCTGATATTGCCTTGCATTCTGATGACGTGGCACAGAGACCGGCCCTGCTGCAAATGACGACCCGCTGATATCATGTCGAGGCTGCCCATGACGAGGCGCCGAAGAAAACGAGGGTCGTGCATTTGGCCGAGTCCAGCACGAATCTTGACCATTCAAAGATTCACGCTTGTTGTGATATCGATCCGCTATACAAGAACGTCATCCAATCCAAAACTTGCGACTATAAACAAAAGACCACTCACCCATGTCCCGTTTGTTCTTCCAACCTGTATCACCCCGAGCCCGGAATCCCTCGCCTCTATCATCAGGATTGAACCTAGGACGAGCACGATCATCCCCACGGTAATGATATGGCGTCCTCCCATATTGGTGAGGGAAACGCCCCCTTCCCGCATGCGCAGGAGAATGACGACGCCGATCTTGACGACCTGCATCGGACGCCTCATGTTTCCGGCTGGGGCGGTCATGACGTTCCTGCTCATATCGGGGAGCGAAACTCCTTCTTCTCACAGGAGCGGGAGGATGAAAACGCGAATCTTGAGGACCTGTACCGTACACCTCACAGTTCCAGCTCCCCGCACCATCGCCGCGGTAATGACGTTCCTGCCGGTGGGTCCCTCTCACTTCATATTCGTTCCTTGGGCGGTACTCCGGGCTCCTCCTCCTTTCTCTCATTGCTACAGAGGGATCCTCCTTCTCTGGGTAGGGCACCGGGTCTGGTACTGGCTCTGGCGCCAGATCCAGAGGCGTTGGGGCCTTCTCGTGCTTCTTGAACTTCAACCCTTTCAACCCATCATCTTTTCCCTCTTCCTCTTCCCCTCCAATACACTGATGCTCCGCATCAGGCTCCATGCCGTCCTGGTCTGGCATCAGGATTGGAACCTCTTCGATTTTCTTGAGCACAACCTCGTCACATGTCCCCACTACCACATCCACACCTCGATTCTCCAAGTCAGACGGAGACACAGGAGACTGTGGATTCACACCCGAGTCCCCTAATCGGGGAGGCGGCGGCACGACTTCCACGTTCATCTCCTCCTTCACCGTGCTCTCCGCCACCGAGTCCAAGTTACCCCCATCCTCGTTCTTTTTCTTTCCAAACCTCAGGGTCTTCAAGGCTTTTCGACTGTTCTCCTCCTTCGCCTTCCTCTTCGCCTCCTCCACCTGTTTCGACTTCTCTTGCTTCGCCTTCTCCTGCTTCTGTTTTTCAATCTCTTTCTCCATCACCTTCACTTTCTCCCTTGCTTCCTCCTTCTTCCTTTCCACTACTCGCTGCCTGTTCACACCGACACCGCTTGTTTCAAAACCTCGAGACACAGGCTGGGATGTCTCCGAAGGAGCCTTAGCAGGACCTGCCCCGTACTTCCCGCCCTTGATGACTAGCGTCGTCGTCGTCGTGTTGGTTGGTGGCACACGACTCCCCACCGGCTGTAATAGTGGCGGCGTCGACATCGGTGACTTCTTGGGTTTCTTGACTTTCACCCCCTTCTTCCCTTTCGCTCTCGCTTCGTCTCCCTGAATATCGCAATCCCCTTCGGAACCTGGTGCGTCCCGAGGACGTTTCATTCTCCCACTAGGCTTCGTAGCTGCAGAACCGACTTTATCCCGGGCCAACGACGACGGGTGAGACTGCGCTTCTGCCTGTACACCCCGCGGCGCTGGTCGCGCACAGGAAGGGTCCACTCTAGTCTTCGTTTTAGTCTTCGACTTCTTCCCTACACAACTCCCCCCCACATCCACATCCTGCTCCTCTATCTTCACTCTCCTCACATCATCTCCGCCCTCCTCATCCATCCGCTTCCGTTTCGTACCCCTTCCATCCCGCAACCTCATCGCCGCCGCCGCCGTCGTCGTCGTCGGCACATGCATCCCTAACCCTCCTCCACACACAGTCAAACCCATCATAAGGCCCAAATCCGCTGACCCACGTCCTCGCTCTGGTTTTGCTTGGAAAAACTGCCAAGACTCGGGCACCCCCGGATTCCAAAACGGCTGTCCGCCCCACACCGCCATCTTTTGTATCTCCTCGTCTTCACCGTGGTCTTCCTCCATGTTCACCTCTAATTGGGACCCCACTCCTCCCTGAAAAAATGGTATTGGTATGGGAACCGAACTTGGTCTCGGTCCCAGTCTCTCTTCCGTTTTCGCCGGCGCCTGAGGGTCGGCATTCCGAGTCGTGCTTTTAGAAGTCTTCGTCTTTGTCTTGCCTCGCGAGGTCTTTCGGTGTTCCTCTCCAGGATTCTTCACTATCTTGGGAGGACCCAGTGTGCGACCTTCGTCCCACATTCCTTGGTCGTCCATCTCGGAAAGCAAACACGTAAAATCCCTCGTCCTGGATACCAGAACTCTGGTCAGCACAAAATCCCAATAAAAAGAGAAGAAGCGTTGGGGGAAAAAGGAGAGAAACGCACATCACCAATTCGATATCTCTCCCACCCGTACGCACGCACTCAATACCGATCTCGTCTAGGTCGTCGAGGAAGACGACGGGAGTGGGGGCGTGGATCCACGAGACCCCGTTGATAATGTTGGCGAAAGGTGGTATGGCGGAGGTAAGTTCTTCTATGCTCTGGAAGCCGCTTAGTCGACTTGTTCGCGAAAATGAAAAATATCGACTCACGTCACACCATACTCTCGGGCGTTTAAGTGGGCGGTCGTCGGATGTGGAAGAGGCAGGAGCGGGAGTAGGTAGAGTAGTAGCAGACTTGACGACCTTCCACTTGGTCTCACTGGCTTCCTGCGCCTGTTCTCGAAGGAGATTTGAATCAGTTATTGTAGGTGAGGTCAGGGAAAGAAGAACTCACTTTTTTTCGTCGTCGTTGTAGTCCGAGATTTACTTGCCTTTGGAATTTTGACGGTCTTCTGCTTGTTATCCACGTCAATGTCCGGGTCGGTTTGCTGTGTCTTTTTCGTCCTCTTGATGGACAGATTTTTCTTCTCGCCGGTCTTCGTCTCCGTCTCCTTGTCCGTCGTCTCCTTCTTGGGTTGTGTGGTAGGGCTAACCAGCTCTAAACCGAGAATTTCAGATATGGTATATCTTTCTTCCGGTGCTGTCGCTGTCTTTGGCTCGGGCTTCGTCGTCTTCGGCTCCCTCGGCTTTCGTGGTTTCTTGAGTGCAGACCCAGTGGTAACATCAGGGAAAGAAAGAGTAGGTAACTTCGTGGTAGTATCGAAAGACGGCCACGTCGTTGGAACACTCCACGGAAGCGACGGCGATGCTTGAGTGATAGTTGAGGCTGTTAAGAATGAGAAATACGAGTTCGTTGGTTAGGAGGTATGAAGAGATGCTCACCATATGATCCAGAAGAATCGGCATGGTGCGCAGGAAGCACAAATTCTTCAGGTGCATTTCGTGATTGACAAGAAGCCTTTGCCGTCTTCTGCCCGCGAACGGTCGGCTTACGGGGTTGTGGTCGCAAGTATGGCTGAGGATCTACCTCTGGATGAGAATATGGGGTGAGATGTTGTGTCGGGTCCATGCCCAACATCCAGCTCAACGCGCCGACGTCGTGTTGGACGGTGGCAGAAGGGGTGATGGATCATCAAATTTTATTTGTCGAAGCAACGCCAAACAATTTTCACCTTTCTTGAGGCTTTTCTCTCATATCGTGCAAATCTTTGCATGCGATGCGATATTCGCATTTAAATTCCCCAGTGGCTGGACCGCCTTCGTAACCGCACTGAAGTGGGCGGGGTGTGTATTTGGACTGAATGGCGCAGCCAAACAACGCGTCGCCATCACGTAATACAATTTCGATCGATCTGTATCTCTATAAAGTGGTCTGCTTCTCCACGAGCTGTGCCTGTCACTTCTCTTTCTTGGCCGTGACACGATATTCAGCCCTTTTTCAGGACCCCAGGAGCCATGGCTGGGATGAAACACAACTGACATATTGAAATTTTCAAAAAGAACTGGCACATGAGACAGATCAATGCAGACTTATGTATGACATTACAGTGTGTGTGACCTACTTATCTATGGGTTTTCACCAAGAAAGGTATGGGTTATGGGGTATGAGCGGGTTATAACCGATTTTCCTGCATACCAACTTGGTGACTCCATCAGCAAATCCTGATTGTGCTAGCTAGTGTTTAAAGGTCAGGTCTGGTCTGGTCTTTTGGCCTATTTTTGGAAGACTGTGACCCTGACCAGTCAGGGGAGTCCAAAAATGGAAAGACCGTGACCAAAACTGAAAAAAAACTGGTCACAAATACTTCCAAAATCCAAAAAAACTGGACTGTAACTGGCTTTTACCAGTCGGGACCATTCAAAATTGGTAATGTTTGATAGAATCTGGTATAAAATCAATATATGCAAGGTATTAAAGGCTATTAGACATGACAATAACACAAAAACATCTAGTTTCTGGCTTTTTGAGGCTGTTTTTGAGGTTTTTCACTATCTATCACTGCTTCAATCTGGATCTGGTCTTGACTGATCATTAACCAGTCACATACAATCCCAAAAATTGAAAGACTGTGACCAAGTGACCGGTCTTTTTGATACATCAGTCACAATCAGTCATGGTCTTTTTTGGTTATGGTCAGATCAGGTCATAGTTTTTTGCTGGCCACAAGACCTGACCTTCAAACACTAGCACTAGCCAAGGCTAGATAGTGCTGCATTGTTGAAAGATGTATGTCCGAGACATGCATGTGACATCATCACATGATGCATCATATTCTTCCGGTATTGTTTTACATACCGATGACGCCATATATAGATTAGATTACTATCATTACCATATCTAGATACCTTGGGCATATATAAAGGTGCTTGACTTGCCCCAGCAATATAACTTGCTTTCCTGTGAGTTACCCCAGTAGTCTACTTCTAAGTACCCTCTACAACTAGGTAAGGTAGTCGCACTCTTCCGTAGTCCATCTTTGACAGGTTATGGGCCCCATCTGCCCTGGCTTATGTGCTTTGGCGCAAATACCAGTGGTGTTGACAGACCTTGCTTGATTGTACATAGTGGTCAAATACATTGTGCAAAGCCACCACCTTCAATAGCGGGAAGGCTCTTATCATCATGATAAACAACCAGCTCCTCCCCAGTTAAACCACTAGCCTTCATTGGCTATCACTGTGGACAGTGTCCATAATTAAGCGATACATAATGAATCACTTCTGATTCAAAAGCTCTGGCATTTTCTTCGATTTTGCCTTGCATTTTCATATTGTGATCATTGCTGATTACTGTACTATTACGACCGTTTGTCCGCGGGGTGTGACCTGTGACACCAAATGTCCATTATCCCAAAGGTTCCAAAGTCCATGTGATCTGTGACAGGTGTCCATTCTGGGACCGTCTGACAGACT
>Ga0307516_10001170_pt1 | contig 36777 bp, 39 predicted proteins | sample 19_EM_MG_FD_203310 | JGI IMG/M metagenome (GOLD analysis project Ga0307516, IMG submission 203310) | Populus trichocarpa ectomycorrhiza microbial communities from riparian zone in the Pacific Northwest, United States - 19_EM | ecosystem: Host-associated > Plants > Roots > Unclassified | place... | reverse complement strand
AAGTAAGACACGGCAACGGGCGCGCACTGGTCGCGTCCGAACCCCACGAAAACCCGGCGCATGCCGGGTTTTTCTTGTTCGGGTCTTGCCGTCCTGCTGGCCAGTTAGCTCGGTTCACGGCCGAACTTCAACGGCAGCGCCGGCTTCCACACCCCGGTGACCAGCGAGGTGCCGATCAGCACCACCGCGCAGGCGCCGATCATCGTGGCGTTGACCGCTTCGCCCAGGAACAGTCCACCCCAGGCGATGGCAAAGCCCGGGATCAGGAAGGTCACGCTCAGCGCATTGCCAGCGCCGATGTTCGCGATCAACCTGAAGAACAGCACGTAGGCCACGCCGGTGCACACCAGCGCCAGCGCCGCCACGGCGCCCCAGGCCGTTGTGCCCGGCATCGTTGCCGGCCAGTGCCACAACATCAGGGGCAACAGCACGATCGCGGCCGAGAGCTGGCTGCCGGTGGCCAGCGCCATTGCCGGCACGCCAGTCAACCAGCGCTTGGTCATGCTGGCGGCCAGGCCGTACATCGTCGTCGCGGTCAGGCAGGCCAGCACCGCCAGGCCGCTGCTGGCGCCGCTCGCGTCGGGCTTGAAGCTGGCCTTGTCCCAGGCCAGCCACAGCACACCGGCAAAGCCGATCGCGAGGCCGACGAGCTTGTGGGCATTCGGCCGGTCTTTCAGCCACCACCATGCAAACACCACGCCCCACAGCGGCGTGGTGGCGTTGAAGATCGACGACAGGCCACCGGTGATGGCCAACGCGGCGTAGCTGAAGCACAGGAACGGGATCGCGGAGTTGATGATGCCGACCACCGCGATGGCACGCCAGTGCTGGCGCAGCGCGGCCCATTCACCGCGCCGCCACAGCAGCGGCAGCAGGAACAGCGATGCGCCCAGCACGCGCAGGCCGGCCAGCGCGAACGGGCCGAACTCGGCGGCCCCCATGCGCAGGAAAAGGAACGAGGCGCCCCAGATGGCGGCGAGCAGCAGCAGTTCGATCGTGTCGCGGGGCTTCATGCAAACAGGGCTTTCTGCGCTTCACGCAGCTTGGTGGATCGGGTGGGTGCGGCGACGTAAGGCCTGACCGGCCAGCAACCTTCGCGCTGCAGCAGGTTCACCTTGCGGTCGAGCCCACCGGCATAACCGGTGAGTGAGCCGTCGCTGCCCAGCACGCGGTGGCAGGGAATGAGGATGCTCAACGGGTTGCGGCCCACCGCGGCGCCCACCGCCCGCATGGCCTGTGGCTTGCGGATCTGCAGGGCGAGGGCGGAATAGGTGCTGGAACGTCCGGCCGGGATGTCCAACAAAGCCTGCCAAACGGCGCGCTGGAATTCGGTGCCTTGCGGGTCCAGCGGCACGCCGAAGGGGCTGCCGGCGGCGTCCTGCCAGTAGGCGTCCAGCTCGTGCGTGGCCAGCTGGATGAAGGTGTTGTCCGGGTCGTCGGGCGCGTCGAGCACGCCGGGGTGATGGGCTTGGTCGGTGAACCAGGCGCCGGCCAGGCCGTGGGCGGTGGCGGCCAGCTGCAGTGGCCCGAGCGGGCTGTCGATCGTGACCTGGGCGACGAGGGGAGAGCGGTTGCTGTTCATGCGGAAACCTCTTCTTTGCGCCGTGGCGAGCGTTTCGATGCCGGCGGCGGGGCGTTGTCGGCCAGCGATTGCCAGAGTTGCATCACGGCATAAGAGCGCCACGGCCGCCAGGCTTCGGCCTGGGCTGCCGCGGCCGCGGGGTTGGCGGCGCCCAGCGCGCGCATCACGCCGATGTCGCTGGCCGGGAAGGCATCGGGCCAGGCCAGCACACGCAGCGCGACCAATTCGGTGGTCCAGGCGCCGACGCCAGGCAACTCACCCAGCGCCGCCAGTGTCTCGGCCATCGGGGCGGCGGGCGACAGGTCGATGCGGCCTTCCACCACCGCGCGCGCCAGGGCCTGGATCGCGCCGACGCGGCTGCGCACGATGCCCAATGTGCCGATCGAATCGGGCGTCGCTTCGGCCAGCGTGGCGGCGCTGGGAAAGAGCTGTGTCAAGCCTTCGAACGGCGTCACGATCGGTTCGCCGAAGCGGGCCACCAACCGCGCTGCCAGCGTGCAGGCAGCGGCCACAGTGACCTGCTGGCCGAGGATCACGCGGACCGTGGTTTCGAAACCGTCCACACAGCCCGGCAGACGCAAGCCTGGCCGCAGCGTGAGCGGCAGTTCGCCCAGTGCGGCGTCGATGGCAGAGGCTTCGGCGTCCAGGTCCAGCAGGTGGCGCAGGCGCTCGATCACCGCGCCCAGCACCGGTGCGAGGCTGGGGCTGACCGTGGCTTGCACTTGATGGGCGTCGGGCTCGAATCGCAATGCGAGCCAGCCGGTGTGCCGCTCACCCCGCGCGTCGGTCAAGGCCAAGGTGCGGCGCCAGATGCCGTTGGCGACGGCTTCGACGCCCGTCAGCGGACGCGCCGCCAAGAAGCCGAGCATCGCCTGTGCGTCATACGGTGGGCGCCATGCCATCCGCACGGCCACGGGCTCGCTGCCGGCCGCGCCGGCTGAGCGCCGCAGCGCGCTGGGCGAGAGCCGGTAGCGTTCGGCAAAGGCGGCGTTGAAGCGGCGCAGGCTGGCAAAGCCGCTCGAGAGCGCCACGCGGGTCACCGGCAGATCGGTGTCGGTCAACAGGCGCTTGGCCAGCAGCAGGCGCTGGGTGGCCAGCCAGTCCATCGGGCTCACGCCGTGCGAGGCCTGGAAGACGCGGCGAAAATGCCTGTCGGTCACGCCCAGGCGCTCGGCGACCCGTGGCAGCGCGATGTCGTGGCCTTGTGCCACCGCATGCTCGATCAGCCGGGCGCCGGCGCGCGCCAGCGCCTGCGAAGAGTCGGTGGTGGCCAAACCCGGGGCCAGCTCGGGCCGGCAGCGCAGGCAGGGCCTGAAACCTGCGCATTCGGCGCTGGCCGCGTTGCCGAAGAAACGGCAGTTTTCGCGCCGCGGCAGCCGCACCCGGCACACCGGTCGGCAATACACGCCGGTCGAGGTGACGCCGACGAAGATGCGGCCGTCGAAGCGCGCATCGTGCGTCTGCAGCACCTGGTAGGCGGCGTCAGCAGTCAAGGCGCCCGCTAAGCTTGGCTGCGTCGCCGACGATGGCTCCTGCCGCTCGGCAGCGGCCGGTTGTTTCTTGAGCGCAGCAAGCTTGTCCATGGCGGTCATGATAGGCCGCAGCCCCGTTTCGGCTCGCCGTTTTCGGACCTGTTCCTGAACGAGTTTTCGGACTTGTTTTCGGCCCACCGGCATGGCGCTGGACAGCCAAGCGCCGGCACGGCGCGGGATACGACGCATCGACAGCAGGGGAGGCCCGCGACTTGCATGCCCAGGTTTGCCTGTAACAGGCAGGAAACCCCGCCTGCCTACAATCCGCCGCCAAGGAGAAAAGACGTCATGAAGGTTGCAGCATCCGCATTCAAGGCTTACGACATTCGAGGCATCGTCGGGCAGGCGCTCGACGAGCAGTTCGCCGAGCACCTGGGCCGGGCCTTTGGCACCGAGGCGCTCAAGGCTGGTGAGAAGGCCGTGGCCGTCGGCCGTGATGGCCGCGTGTCCGGCCCGGGCCTGGTGGCAGCGCTGATGCGCGGCCTGGCATCCACCGGGCTCGACGTGGTCGACCTGGGCGCGGTGACCACGCCGATCGTCTATTACGTGGCGGCCACCCGCAAGAAGAACGGCTGCTCCAGCGGCATCCAGGTCACCGGCAGCCACAACCCGAAGGACTACAACGGGTTCAAGATGGTGCTGGCCGGCCGTGCGATCCACGGTGAAGAGATCCAGGCGCTGCGCCGCCGGATGGAAGCCGAGGACTACACCAGCGGCAAGGGCGGCCGGATCGCGTCGATGGACGTGATCGCGGAATACACCCACCGCATCATCAACGACTGCAAGCTGTCGCGCCCGATGAAGATCGTGGTCGATTCGGGCAACGGCATTCCGGGCGCGACCGCGCCGGCGATCCTGAAGGCGCTGGGCTGCGAAGTGATCGACCTGTACTCCAAGGTCGACGGCGACTTCCCGAACCACCACCCCGATCCTTCGAAGCCCGAGAACCTGGCCGACCTGATCAAGGTGGTGCACGCGACCGACGCGGAACTGGGCCTGGCCTTCGACGGCGACGGCGACCGCCTGGGCGTGGTCACCAAGGACGGCCAGATCATCTACCCGGACCGCCAGCTGATCCTGTTCGCGCGCGACATCCTGACCCGCGTCAAGGGTGGCATGATCATTTACGACGTGAAGTGCAGCCAGCGCCTGGCGCCGGACGTGCGGGCCCATGGCGGCGTGCCGATGATGTACAAGACCGGCCATTCGCTGGTCAAGGCCAAGCTGAAGGAAACCGGCGCACCGATCGCCGGCGAAATGAGCGGCCACATCTTCTTCAGCGAGCGCTGGTACGGCTTCGACGACGCGATGTACACCGCGGGCCGCCTGCTCGAGATCCTGTCGCGCTCGAACGACCCGAGCGAGGTGCTCAACAACCTGCCGACCAGCTTCAGTACGCCTGAGCTCAACGTGCCGTGCGCCGAAGGCGAGCCGCACGAGGTGATCGAGAAGCTGCGCGAGACCGCGAAGTTCCCAGGCGCCGAGATCGGCACCATCGACGGCCTGCGCGCCGACTACCCGGACGGCTTCGGCCTGGTCCGCGCGTCCAACACCACCCCGGTGCTGGTGATGCGCTTCGAGGGCCACACGCAAGACGCGATGCACCGCATCGAGAAGGACTTCATGGCCGCGTTGCGCGAAGTGAAGCCCGACGCGCAGTTCGCCGCGGCTGCACATTGATGGGACACCCGGCGTCGGAGTACCGACGCCACCCTCCGAGAGGGTGCGCGGCCGCTTCGGAGCGGCCGTGCGCTGGCCGCGCGCCTTGATCACCCGAGTGGTCTAGCAATGAAAAAGGCGCTCGCCCGCGCCGCCTATTCCAGCCTGCTGCGCTTGGCCACGCCGCTGTACCTGGCGCGGCTGTGGTGGCGCGGCCGGCGTGAGCCCGGCTACCGCGTGGCCATCGGCGAGCGCATGGGCAGCGGCAAGGGTCGCGCGCACCCGGCGGGGCTGTGGATCCACGCGGTGTCGTTGGGTGAGACGCGCGCGGCGGCCGCTTTGGTCGATGCGCTGCGTGCGGCCGAGCCCGGGTTGCGGCTGCTGCTGACGCATGGCACGGCCACCGGCCGCGCCGCCGGCGCATCGATGCTGCGCCCTGGTGATCATCAAGCCTGGTTGCCCTACGACACGCCCGGCGCGGCGCGGCGCTTTCTGAAGCGTCACAAGCCTGGCTTGGGCGTGCTGATGGAAACCGAGGTCTGGCCCAACCTGTTGCACGAGGCTGCACGGGCCGGCGTGACCATGGTGCTGGCCAATGCGCGCCTGTCCGAGCGCAGCGCCGTCAAGGGCAAGCGCCTGGCCGCCTTGCTGCATCCTGCTGGCCAGAAGCTGGCGCTGGCGCTGGCCCAGAGCGAGGCCGACGCGCACCGGCTGCACAACGCCGGTGTGCCGACTGTCGAGGTCTGCGGCAACCTGAAATACGACCTGCGACCGGACGCCGAGCAGCTTGCGCAAGGCCAGGCTTGGCGCGCGCGTCTGCAGCGACCGGTCGTGGTGGCCGCCAACACCCGCGAGGGCGAAGAGGCCGATCTGCTGGAGGCGTGGCTCGCGTTGCCGATGCCGCGTCCGCTGCTGATGGTGGTGCCGCGGCACCCGCAGCGTTTTGATGTGGTGGCGGCGCTGGTCGCGGCCAAGGGCTTGGCCTTGAGGCGCCGCAGCGCCTGGGGCACGGAAGGGCCCTCGACCGACGATGCCGTGGCCGATGTCTGGCTGGGTGATTCGCTGGGCGAGATGGCGCTGTACTACGGCCTGGCCAACCTGGGCCTGCAAGGCGGCAGCTTCCGGCCCTTTGGCGCCCACAACTTCATCGAGGCCGCGGCTTGCGGCTGCCCGATGTTGCTCGGCCCTTCGGTGTTCAATTTCGCCGAAGCCGCGCAACAGGCGCTCGGCGCCGGTGCGGCCTGGCAGGTGGTCAGCTGGGCCGAGGCCCTGCAGCGCATGCAGGCGCTGTTGGCCGACGAGCCGATGCGCCAGAAGGCGGTGCAGTCAGCCCTGGCGTTTGCAGCCCTGCACCGCGGCGCCGCGGCGCGCATGGCCGCGCGCATCCTGTCGCTGCTGCCGCGGCAGGGTTAGGGCCTGCTAACGCATAAATCGCGGCCGCGTTGCCGCTCTGGGCGCAACCCGAAGGGCCGGGGTGTTCTGGGGCGCATCGCGTTGTTACGAGGGCGGGCATGGGGATCGACCCCATGCCCGCCCTCGCGCCTAGCCCTGCATCCCCAGAACACCCCGGCGCGGCCGTGATTTATGCGTTAACAGGCCCTGGCGCTCAAGCGGCGCCGAGCAGCCCGCGCAGCAGCAGCCGCGCGCCCGAGATATTGGTCGCGCAAGGCACGTCGTGTACGTCGCAGGCACGCACCAGTGCGTTGATGTCCGGCTCGTGCGGCTGCGGCGTCATCGGGTCACGCAGAAAAATCACCGCGTCGACCTCGCCCACCGCCAGGCGTGAGCCGATCTGCAAATCGCCGCCCATCGGCCCGCTCAGCAGGCACTCGATCGTCAGACCGACCTCGCGCTGCAAGCGGCCGCCGGTGGTGCCGGTGGCCATCAGCGTGCAGCCAGCCAGCGCCTCGCGGAACTGGCTCGCCAGGCGGACCATGTCGTCTTTCTTGTGGTCGTGGGCGATGAGGGCGATGCGCATGGCGGCAGTATGGCGCTGCTTACTTGCGGGCGCGGATCTTCGCCAGCTCGCCCTGGGTCTCGTTCCACAGGTCCATGCCGACGTTGGCCGCGATGCTGGCGTTCACACGCGTCAGCTTGTCGCGCATGCGGGCCGATTCGGCGGGGCTCAGCTCGTTGATCTGCATGCCCTTGGCCTTCAGGTCTGCCAGGGCCTTGCCGGCCTCTTCGCGGGTGTCCTTGCGCTCGTAGTCCCGGCTCGCAATGGCCGCGTCCTGCAGCACCTTCTGCTCGTCTTTCGACAGGCCATCCCACCACTTCTTGCTGACCAGCACGATCCACGGGCTGTAGACGTGGTTGGTCACGCTCAGATACTTCTGCACCTCGAAGAACTTGCTCGACAAGATGGTGTTGAACGGGTTCTCCTGGCCATCGACCGTTTTGGTTTCGAGCGCGCTGAACAGTTCTGAGAAGGGCAGTGGCACCGCGTTCGCACCGAGTGTCTTGAAGCTCTCGAGAAACACGTTGTTCTGCATCACGCGCAGCTTGATGCCTTCGAGGTCTTCGAGCTTGGTGACCGGGCGCTTCGAGTTGGTCAGGTTGCGAAAGCCGTTCTCCCAGTAGGTCAGGCCGACCAGGCCTTTCTCGGGCAGTTTGGCGATCACCTTCTGGCCGACCGGGCCGTCGAGCAGCGCGTCGGCTTCTTTCACGTTGTTGACCAGGAACGGCGTGTCCCACAGCGCCATTTCCTTGGTGATGCCGACCAGGGTGGCGGTCGAGCCGACCATCATCTCCTGCGCGCCGCCAATCAGCGCCTGCTGCATCTGCGTGTCCGGGCCCAGCGCGGCGGCACCGATCGCGCGCACCTTCATCTTGCCGCCCGAGGCCTTCTCAACCGCTTCGGCGAAGACCTTGACCGCGCGGCCCTGGTTGCTCTGTTCGTTCAGCCCGTAGCCGAAGCGGATCAGGCGCGGCTTGATGTCCTGGGCGAAGGCGGCCAGCGGCGCGCAGGCCAGCAAGGCGAGGGCAGCGGCGGCGACGGTGCGGCGGGTGGTGTTCACGGTGTGTCTCCTGGAGGTAAAGCAGTGTCAGGAAGGGAGCGGGAAGAGACGCCTCAGCGCATCCACGCCACCGGCGCGGTGACCATGGACGGGAAGAGCACAAACAGCACGAGGATCAGCAGGTAGGTGACCAGGAACGGGTTCACGCCCTTGATCACCTGGTGCAGCGACAGGCGGCCGACACCGGCCACGACATTGAGCACCGTGCCCACCGGCGGCGTGATCAGGCCGATCGCGCCGTTGAGCACGAACATCAGGCCGAAGTAGACCGGGTCGATGCCGGCCTTGACGGCGATCGGCAGCATCACCGGCGCGAAGATCAGGATCGTCGGCGTCAGGTCCAGCGCGGTGCCGATGACGACCAGCGCGACCATCATCACCGCCATCAGCAGGCGCGGGCTGTTGACCAGCGGGCCGAGCCAGCCCGTCAGCACACCTGGCAGATCGGCCAGCGTGATCATGTAGCTGGCCACTTGCGCGCCGGCGCACAGGAACATCACGATCGCCGTCGTCTTCGCAGCCCGCACCAGCACGCCGTGGACTTCGGGCAGCTTCATCTCGCGGTGCACGAACAGCGCGACGATCAGCGCATAGAACGCCGCCACCACCGCAGCTTCGGTCGGTGTGAAGACGCCGGTCTTCATGCCACCGATGATGATGATCGGCATCAGCATCGCCCAGAAAGCCTTGGCGGTGGCCGTCAGTCGATCCTTCATCGGCAGCGGCTGCCCCTTGGGCAGCTCAATGCGGCGCAGCACCCACTTCCACGCCACGATCAGGCCGGTGCCCATGATCAGCCCGGGCACGATGCCCGAGACGAACAAGGCCGAGATCGAGGTGTTGGTGGTCACGCCATAGATCACGAACGGCATCGACGGCGGGATGATCGGCGCGATGATGCCGCCCGACGCGAGCAGCCCGGCCGAGGTGTTCATCGGGTAGCCCTGCTGGCGCATCATCGGCAGCAGGATGGTGGCCAGCGCCGCGGTGTCGGCCAGCGCCGAGCCGCTCATGCTGGCCATCAGCACCGCGGCGCCGATTGCCACATAGCCCAGCCCGCCGCGGATGTGGCCGACCCAGGCCTGCGCCATGTCGATGATGCGGCGGCTGATGCCGCCCGAGTTCATCAGCTCGCCGGCGAGGATGAAGAAGGGCACGGCCAGCAGCGGGAAGCTGTCGATGCCGGCGACCAGGTTCTGCGCCAGCAGCTGGGTGTCCCAGAAGCCCAGCACATAGGCCATGCCGGCGCCGGTGAGCACCAGCGCCAGCGCCATGTTCATGCCGATGCCCATCAGCACCAGCATGCCGGCAGAGAAAACAACGAAGGCGAGTGCTTCAGCTGACATGGCGCGTGACTCCGCTCACTCGACTTCGGCGCCGTGGCCCAGGTCCAGCGGCTTGCGTTGGATGATCTCTATCAGCGCCATCACACCGATCGCGGTGGCACACAACAGCGCGGGCAGTGGCAGCAATGCGGTGGGATAGGCCAGCACGACCGAGCGGCTGTCCATGCCGACCATCACTTGCTGCCAGGCGCCCCAGGCCACCAGTCCGCAGGCCAGCACCACCAGCGCACGGATCACCAGCGTCATCGCCCCGATCAATGCCGGCCGGTTCTTCAACAGGCCGACCAGGCTGGTGAAGGCCATGTGCTCGCCGGCCGGGTAGGCGGCGGTGGCGCCGATGAACACCATCCAGACGAACAGCAGGCGCGACAGTTCTTCGCTTGCCGCGATGCCGCTGCCAAAGCCATAACGCAGCACCACGTTGACGAAGACGGCGACCGCCATCACGCCCAGGCAGGTGGCCATCGCACCGTGCGCAATGCGCTGCGGCAGTGGCGGCTTGTCGTTGGTGACGGTCTGGTTCATGGATGCTCCTCTTTGGCCAGCCATGCGCCGACCTCGTCTTGCAACTGGCTCAACGGCGCCTCGGCGTCGACTCGCAACACGCCCGCTTCGCCGTCGGGACGCTCGAGCGTGGCGAACTGGTTGTCGACCAGGCTGGCGGAAAAGAAGTGGGCGGCGCCGCGGCTGGCGACGCGTTGCAGCGCCGCCTCGCGGCTGATGTCCATGAACACGAAGCGCAGGCCGGGTGCGGCGGCCCGCAGCCGGTCGCGGTAGGCCCGCTTCAGCGACGAGCAGGTCAGCACGATGGGCAGCGGCGGCTGGCGCAACTCGGCCGCCAGCGTGTTCAACCAACCTTCGCGGTCTGCATCGGTCAACGCAATGCCCTGGCTCATCTTGGCGCGGCTGGCCGGGCTGTGGTGCGCGTCGCCTTCGACGAAGCGGGCACCCAGCGACCGCGCCAGCAGCTCGCCCAGGCTTGACTTGCCGCAGCCCGACACACCCATGACGACCAATGAATGCTTCATGTATTGGATAGCGCTATCCGAAGTGGTTCAAAAAATCGGTACTCTCATCAAGACGCTGGCCCCTGAGCCATGGCTGAGGTGTTCTGGGGTAGCGCCGTCTTGCGTGCAGGTACCGGATAGCGCTATCCTAATCACCAGGCCTTTGCCACTCATCCGTATTAACCCTGAATGACTTCCTCCGCCACTCGTCGCCGCGCCAGCGGTCGCGTCACCCTGAGCGACGTCGCCCGGGCCGCCGACGTCAGCCCGATCACCGTGTCGCGTGCGCTGCGAGGCGAGCGCGCGGTCGACCCGGCGCTGGTCGAGCGGGTGCGCGAAGCGGCCGACCGGCTGGGCTATGTGCCCGACCCGGCGGCCCGCGCACTGGCGTCGCGCCGCAGCACGCACGTGGCGGTGCTGATCCCGATGCTGTCGAACGCGTTGTTCGTCGACCTGATCGAGGCGGTGCAGCGCACGCTGCGGCCGGCGGGCTTCCAGACGCTGATCGGCGTGACCCATTACGACGAGGCCGAAGAAGCCGCGCTGCTGCGTGAGCAGCTGCTGCATCGCCCGGCCGGCCTGCTGGTGACGGGCATCGACCGGCCTGCCGCGACGCGCACGCTGATCGCGCAAGCCGGCGTGCCCTGCGTGCACATGATGGACCTGGCGCCGGCCAAGTCGGGCTTGCACAGCGTGGGCCTGTCGCAGGCCGACGCCGGTGCCGCGCTGACCAAGCACCTGCTGCGCCATGGCCGGCGCCGGGTGGCCTTTGCCGCCGCGCAACTCGACCCGCGCACCCTGCAGCGGCTGCAAGGCTGGCGGCGCGAATTGACGGCCGCTGGCCTGTACGACCAGACGCTCGAGTGGCTGAACCCGGCGCCGTCGTCGATCGCGCTGGGGGGCCGGATGTTCGAGCAGATCATCGGCCAGCGACCGGCGATCGACGCGATCTTCTTCTGCAACGACGACCTGGCGCAGGGCGCGTTGCTGGCCGCGCTGCGGCGGGGCATCAAGGTGCCAGATGAGATTGCAGTGGCCGGCTTCAACGACCTCACCGGCAGCGACCAGATGGTGCCGCCGCTGACGACGGTGCGCACGCCACGTGCCGAGGTCGGCGAGGCTGCTTCGGCCATGCTGCTGGCGCTGATGCGTGGCGAGGCCGTCAAGCAGCCGGCGGTCGACCTGGGCTTCGAGCTGATCGCGCGTGGCAGTGCTTGACGACCCGTCTGACGCGTTCGCACGTGCGAGTCGCTATGTCGATGGCCTTTTCTTTTGCAGGCCAATGGGGCTCGCACCGGACCCTCACATCAATAGGCGTATAAGCAAACGAGCCCGCCTTGGTTTGAGGCGGGCTGTTTGCAAGGATCCGAGTGAGAAAGCTCCCCGTCAACACACCTGCACCTTCTCCCGAGATCGACGACACGCTTTCCCCACTGGCCGGCGCCGAGCGCGCGGAATTGCAGCGCCAAGGCGCCAAGGCTGCGGCCCGCGGCGATTCGGCCGATGCCAATCCGCTGCGCCGCAAGCCGAATGCGCCGGCCCGCACCGGCGAATCGCCGGACAGCTGGCTCGAGCGACACGACGCCTGGCAGCAAGGCCACGACGCGCAGAGTGATCGAGACGAGGGCGCGCAACGTGATGCTGCCGACACCCATCAGCGCGGGTGAGGTGGTCGCAGCGCATACTGCTGGTGGTCGTGGCTTTCGCCTTTGCTACCGGGCCTCGCGCGGCGGGCCCACGCTGTCATTCCCATGCGACATCGCCGGCCTTGTGCACATAGATGCCCTTGATGCGCGCGAAACGGCCAATTACCTGCTGGCCCGCGCGCTCGTCGGGCGCGATTTCGAGGTGGCCGTCGTGCTGCCGGACGATGCGGTGCCTGCGCCCGCTGCCCCTGGCGCGACGCGTCAGCCAGGCGTTGAATCTGATGCCATGGAGCGCGGCATCAAGCCGCGAAGCGAGATGCCTCCGACTCCGTTCTTTGATCTGGCCACGGGCGTGTTGCGCTTCTGGGTCTTGCATGACGACGGCCGCTACGTCGGCGCGACGATTGCGCGGCAAACATTGCACTACTGCTTCAAAGGCGAAAGCGGAGGCGAAGATGCCGTCGCCATCTATGAAGCGAATCGCCAGTGCATCGACGACGCCGTGCGCCGCCGCACCGCGTCGGGATCGCGGGAGCCTGTCATGCTGCGCGATTCAGATGTAGCCGTTGCGAGAAGTTAGAACGTTAGGTAAGGCGGTCGAGCGACGGAACTGTCCGCCCAAACCGCCCCTAACGTCAGGCCTTCACCAACTCCGGCAGCTTCATGCCTTCGGTGCCGGGAAACACGTCTTTGTCGAGCGGGCCGCGCGCGATGCGCAGGTGGTCGGCCAACACGCTCTTGAACACAGCGCGCAGGTCGCTCGTGATCTTCAGGTCGCGGCCTTCGTAGCGGTCCTTCTTCGCCAGGCCCGGCCAATCGGCCAGCACCTGGCCGCCGCGCACAGCGCCGCCAAGAACGAACGCGGCGCCGCCGGTGCCGTGGTCGGTGCCGCGTGTGCCGTTGATCGCCACTTCGCGGCCGAATTCGGTGGCCACGACGATCACCGTTCTGCCCCACAGCCCGTTCGCATTCGGCGCGTCCAGCATCTCGCGCAGCGTGCCCAGGCTGTCGTCCAGCTGCTGCAGGTTGTTCACGAAGGCGCTTTTCTCGTTGGTGAGGTTGGCGTGGCTGTCCCAGCCGCCTTGTTCGAGCATCACGATTTGCGGACCTTTGGGCTGCAGCAGGAACTCGGCAGCCTTGCGGGCCATGCCGGGCAACGTGCCCGTCGCGGCCTTTCCGCCGTCCATGGCTTGCATCATCTCGGCGCCGGCAGGCATGTCACTGCGCAGGCCTTGGGCGCGTACCAGCGCACTGGCCAGCGCCGGGTCGTTGGCGTAGACGCGCCCCAGTCGCGCAATCAGATCGGCTGAAGGATCGGGCAGCGTCGACGGCGCCCAGGTGTCGACCCCCTTCGGCCCGCGCATCAACAATGGCACCGCGGTCGACAGCGCGAGCCCGGGTTGGCCACCGACGGCCAGGCCGCGGCCGAGCCAGCCGCTGGCGAGTTGGTACGGCCGCTCGCCACCGGCTTCGAGCACGTTCTGCGCGTCGAAGTGCGAGCGGTCCCGGTAGGGCAGGCCGGCGGCGTGGATGACCGCCAGTTCCTTGCGGCCCCACATCGCGTGCAGCTTGGCGAAGCCGGGGTGCAGTGCGAACGGGCCACTCAAGGCCAAGGGGGCGGTCGAGTAGTCGGCCAGTGGCCCGCGTGCAGCGGCGAAGTCGGGGTCACCGACCGCGGGTACTGTCCACAGGCCGTCCATGCCGCCGCGCAGGATCACGGCGATCAGCCGCGGGTCGTTCGGCGAAGCGGTGCCGCCCATCGACAGCGTCGCCCAGGAGCCGGTGGCTGCGGCCGCGCTGGCGGCCAAGGCGCCGCGCAACCAGGTGCGGCGGGAAAGCGAAGTGTTGTTCATCGTGGCCACCTTTGTTCAGCGGCGTTGGAATTCGGGTGACATCAGCAGCAGCACGATCGCCTGCGTGCCGTCGGCGGCGCGTTCGATCTGCTGGTACGTGGTGTCGGTCAGCAAGGGGCCGAGGCTGGCGCGCGCCAGGGCGCGGGCGTCCAGCTGGTCGCCAAAGCGCTCGGCCTGCCGCTGCGACCATTCGACGCGTTTCCAGATTGCCTCCGGTCCCAGCCATTCTTCGGCCTTGTCGGGCCAGCCGGCCGGCGAGGGCGCCGTGTGCGGGCGTTGGCCCAGGTTGCCCAGAGACTCGCGGACCTTGGCCAGGTGACGATCGCCGGCGCCCAGCACGCGCAGCGAGGAGATGGCGAACTCCTCCGGGGCCTTCAGCTTGCGCGGTGCGGCCTCCCACGATTCGGGCGCGTCGATCAAGGTGCGGTAGACGGCGGCCAGGTCACCGCCCGTCTGGTTGAAGGTCTTGGCGAGCTTCTCGACCAGCGGAACCGGCGGATCGTCGGCCACGAAATGACGCGCCAGCTTCGTGGCGATGAAACGTGCGGTGCTCGGGTGGGTGGCCAGGTCGTGGATCACCTGGTCGAGCGCCTGCGGCCCTTCGGGGTACTGCTTGCCCATGATGGTCTTGGGGCCGGGCTCGTGCCAGTGCGCATCGAAGGTCGTGGCTTGGCTGCCGCGCGGCGGGTCGTAGGCACGCCAGCCGGTCAACACGGCGGCGAACGCGGTCACATCGGCTTGGGTGTAGCCGCCCCACGGCCCGTAGACGCCGCCGCCGCCGGCCACGCCGAGGCTGTGCAGCTCCATGATCTCGCGCGCCAGGTTTTCGTTCAGCCCGGTCGAGACCTTGCGACGCTTCTCCTTGTCGTCCGCCGTCCTGCGGGCGATGCGCTCCGCCGCCTGCGAGTGCGGTCCGATCGAGCTGTTGTTGTCCAGGTAACGCAGCATCGCCGCGTGCATCGACGCCTGGTGAAGCAGCGTCTCGAACTTGCCGGCGATGTTCGGGCGGATCGCTTCGCGCTCCAGCGCGCCGGCCAGGCCTCGCACCGGCCCCTTGTTGATCGAGACCGAGAAGTGGTTGGCCCAGAACAGCACCAGCCGTTCGGCGAACGGCCGCTTCGTGGCCAACGCCGTGGCCATGCGCGACTGCAGGTCTTCGTTGATGATGTCGCGCAGGGCGAACGCCGGCTCGCCCATCGACGCGCTGGTACTGGCGCTGGCGCCGCCACTTGCAGGGGCCGATGCGGGGCGCGTGGCAAGCAATGCAGACACCGGCACCTTCTGCTCGGAGTACGCGGCCAAGGCTTGCACGGCGCTGGGAAACGGACCACCGACGGCTGCATCGGCCGGGCCGATCTGCTTGCGCAGCCAGCCGGCAGGATCGTCGCCGACGTTGTCGAGCTTCGGCTCGCCCAGGCCGAAGCGGTGTGCGGCAATGGCCGCATAGAGAGGTGGGGTGGTCATGGGCAGGCTCCGGTCTTGACGCTTTCAAGCGTCTACCGTTTTATAACGCCGGCCCATCAAAGGCGTGCACGACCGCACTGCCCTGAAGGGTAAAGAATCTTGTTCTAGGGGTGGCCGCAGGTGACCATTTGCAAACCACCGCAGGGGGCGACCGCTGAATGCCTAACGCGCAAATGGGCTCAACGAATAGTCGCCGAGCCCGGCCTCACTTTCAGGGCGCGAGCAGCGCGTCGGTCGCCTGCAGGTCTTCGGGCTGCAACTGGCCCGAGACCTGGCGCAGCTTGAGGCTGTTCACGATCACGTCATAACGTGCCTTCGCGAGATCGCGCTGGGTCGTGAAAAGCTGGGTCTGCGCATTGAGCACGTCGAGATTGACGCGCACGCCGACCTTGTAGCCCAGCTGCGTGGCTTCCAAAGCCAGCTTGGTCGACGACTCCGCTGCTTCCAGCGCCTTGACCTGGGCTTGGCCTGACTGCACGCCATAGAACGCGGTACGGGTGCCCTGCGACACACCGCGGCGTGCAGCGTCCAGGTCGTTGCGGGCCTTCTCTTCGAGCGACAGCGTTTCCTTGATGCGGTTCTGGACTGAGAAGCCGGCGAAGAGGGGGACGTTGAGCGTCACGCCCAGCGTGGCGCTGTTGCTGTTGCCGGCACGCGTCGAGTTGATGAATGCGCCGCTGGTGCCATGCGTCGTTTCACTGGTGCCCGATGGGTAGGTCCTGCTGTAGGTAGCGCCGAGCGCCACCGTCGGCAGGTGGCCGGCGCGAGCTTTCTCGGTTTCCAGCCTGGCGATCTCAAGGTTCAGCTGCGCTTGCTGGATCGTCGGGCTGCGAGTCTCGGCGCCGGTGACCCAATCATCGACATTGGCGGGTGCCACTGGCGGCAGCGCCACCGGCAGCGCCAACTGGCGCGGCGTGGCGTTGGTACGCCCAACCAACTGGTCCAGCGCCAGGCGTTTGACGCGCAGGTCGTTGTCGGCGGCCAGTTCCTGCGCAAGCGACAGGTCGAAGCGCGCCTGGGCTTCGCGGGTGTCGGTGATGGTCGCCGTGCCGACTTCGAAGTTGCGCTTGGCCGAGGCCAGCTGTTCCGAGATCGCCTTCTTGCTGGCCTGCACAGTGTTCAGCGTGTCCTGCGCACCGAGCACATCAAAGTAGGCTTGAGACAGACGCACGATCAGGTCTTGCTCGGCGCTGCGGAGCTGAGCTTGAGCGATCGTGACGGCACGCTCGGCCTGCTCGATCGTGACGCCATTGGCCCGATTGAACAGGCTTTGCTGTGCGGACAGCACGACCTGGTTGTTGGTCGTGCGGGTCTCGGTGGTGGTGGGCGTCGTCACGCGGGCCGGTGCAGGTGCGGCCAGACCGGTGGGCGAGGTGCTTTCGCTGTCCGACTCGGCTCGCACCAACGTCGACGAGGCCTGCAACCCCACCGTCGGCAACCGCAGCGCCGCAGCCTGGTCCGCCCGGTACTGCGCCGAATCAGCCAGCGCACGCGCCGACAGATAGGTCGCGTCATAACCACGGGCGGCGTCGTACAGCTCCTTCAGGCTTTGCGCCTGCGCCGCGCTGGCGGCGAAGCCGAGGGCCAATGCCAGGGCCAGGGGCGTGAGCCCGGCGGCGCGGGGCAGGGTCAGGCGGCGCGTCAGCGTCATGGTCGGTTCCTCTTGGGTCGATGGAGTTGTGGTGTCAGCGGGAGCAATTCAACGGTCGATCGCGAAGCGGCCGACCCTCGCCGGCGCGGCATCGCCACTGCCGGCGAGTTTGTACGCGAGGCCCGGGCCCCGGCGCAGCAGGAATGCGACGACTTGCGTGCTGCGCAGGCCGTGATGACAAAAACCGGCGACGGGCTGCGAGCGGCGGCGCGGCGAGTCCATGCGGGTCAGAAGTGGAAGCGGGTCGGCTCGGCGAAGCCGTCCAGCCGCGGCGCGACGGTGTCGAACAGCACCGTCTTGGCCATTGCACCGCTCGGCTGGCGCGTGTACAGCGTGGCCTGCATGACGGGCTCGGCGCCTTCGATCGCGATCAGCCGGCCGCCCGGCTTCAATTGCGCCAGCAAGGCTTGCGGCACGCTGGCCACCGAGCCGGACAGCATGATCGCGTCGAACGGGCCCGATTCAGCCAAGCCTTCGCGGCCATCGGCCTCGCGCACGGTGACATTGCCAATGCCGGCGCGGCGCAGGTTGTCGGCCGCCATCCTGGCCAGCGCGGGCCGGTTTTCCAGCGTGATCACTTCGCGTGCCCGGTGGCCCAGCAGCGCTGCCACGAAGCCCGAGCCCGTGCCGACTTCGAGCACCGACTCATGGCGCTGCACCTTCAGCTCTTGCAGCATGCGAGCCTCGACCTTCGGCGACAGCATGACCTGGCCTTCGAGCAGCGGCACTTCGGTGTCGACGAAGGCCAGCGCGCGGTGTGCCGTCGGCACGAAGTCTTCCCGCCTGACGACCGCCAGCAATTGCAGCACGGCCGGATCCAGCACCTCCCAGGGGCGGATCTGCTGTTCGATCATGTTGAAGCGGGCTTGTTCGATGTTCATGGCGGCCTCGAAAGATGGGTGTCGCAGCGAGCGGTGCGGCTCGGGGTAACCCTTCATTCTAGAGAACGGGTGTGGCCGTGGGGCCCGGGCGTAGGCCGTTGAGGATCAGGTCGAGGTGCTGGCGAATGAACTCGGCCGGGTGGGTCAGGTGCGAGTCGGCAAAGCCGCAGGCGCCCATCGAGTGTTTGTGCAGGCACAACATGACCATTGGCAACACGATCGAGTGCACGACGCTGTCGACGTCGACCGGCCGGAACTCGCCACGGTCTATCCCGCGTTGCACCAGCCCGCCGATCAGCTGGTGGCCCGGCTCGATGACCTCGCGCAGGTAGAACTCGCCGATGTCCGGGAAGTTGCGCACCTCGGTCATCACCAGCTTGAAGATGGCCGAACTGGGGCTTTCGTAGACGTTGACCCACCAGTCGGTCATCAGCTCGACCAGCAACTCGCCGGTCGGCCCGTTTTCCTCCTGCGCCAGCCGCTCGGCACCGCGGGCGATGTCGGCCAGCAGGGTATGGCGGATCACCGCTTTCAGCAGCTCTTCCTTGCTCGGGAAGTACAGGTACAGCGTGCCCTTGGACACCCCCGCACGGGCGGCCACCTCTTCGGACTTGGTGGCAGCGAAGCCTTTTTCGACGAACAGCGCCAGCGCGGCGTCCAGCAGCTCGCTGGGGCGGGCGTCTTTGCGGCGTTGACGAATGGAAGACGAGGGCGACATGGCTGTTAATGACTGACCGGTCAGTAATATTAGCAGCCCGGGGCTGAACGTCAAGCCGCTCAGGTTACGCTGGCGCCATGAATGTCGATCTTTACCGCCGCCAACTGCTGACCCGCACGCTGGGCGTCGCGGCCGTTGTCGCCTTGGGCGCCTGCGCCGGCCTGATGGGCCCGCCTCGGGTGGCCTACAGCGAAGCCGAACTGAACCAGATGCTGGGCCGCCGTTTCCCGCTCGAAAAGCGGGTGATGGAGGCGCTGGACCTGAGTCTGGCCAACCCGCGCCTGACCTTGCGCCCGGAGGCCGGACGCTTGGCGACCGAGTTCGACCTGCGGGCCAATGACCGCCTGTTCGGCCACAGCTGGCATGGCCAATTGGCGCTGGAGTACGGCCTGCGGTTGGAGCGCAGCGACAACAGCCTGCGCTTCGAAGAGCCGCGGGTGACCCGTTTCACGTTGGACAAGGGCGGCAGCGCGCAGGTTGAGCGCATCGGCGCGCTGGCCATCGAAAGGCTGCTCGCCGACACGGTGATCCACCGGCTGAAACCTGAGCAGGTCGAGCGCTTGACGCAGGCCGGCTATGAGCTGGGCGAAGTCAAGGTCACCGCCAGCGGCGTCGAGATCAGCACCCGACCACGCCGCTGAGTCGCCGGCTCACTCGCTTGCCAGATGGGCCCGCTATCATCCGGCGCCTTGTTTGTTGCTGCCGGAGCCTTCTCACGTGGACCCGCTGTTGTTGATCAAGGCCGCCGTGATGGGCGTGGTCGAAGGCCTGACCGAATTCCTGCCGATTTCATCGACCGGCCACCTGATCCTCGCCGGCGCCTTGCTGGACTTCGCCGACGCGAAGGCCAAGGTGTTCGAGATCGCGATCCAGAGCGGCGCGATCCTCGCTGTCGTGCTGGTCTACTGGCAGCGCCTCACCGGAGCGCTGATCCATCTGCCGACCAGCGAAGGCGCGCGCCGTTTCGTGCTGAACGTGGCCATCGGCTTTCTGCCCGCCGCGGTCATCGGCCTGCTGGCCTACAAGACGATCAAGGCGTATCTGTTCAACGCCCCGGTGGTGGCCACCTCGTTCATCGTCGGCGGGCTGATCATCCTGTGGGCCGAGAAGCGCCAGCAGGGCCACGAGCCACGTGTGGCCCATGCCGACACGATGACCTCGATGGACGCGTTGAAGGTCGGCCTGGTGCAGTGCCTGGGCATGATCCCCGGCACCAGCCGCTCGGGTGCCACCATCATCGGCGGCATGCTGCTGGGCCTGTCACGCCGCGCCGCCACCGACTTCAGCTTCTTTCTCGCGATCCCGACACTCATCGGCGCCGGCGCCTACAGCTTGTGGAAAGAACGTGCGTTGCTGTCGGCCGCCGACTGGCCGATGTTCGCCGTCGGCTTCGTGGTCTCGTTCGTGGCCGCATGGATCTGCGTGCACTGGCTGCTGCGCTACATCGCCACCCACCGCTTCACCGCCTTCGCCTGGTACCGCATCGCCTTTGGCATCGTGGTCTTGCTCACCCACTTCATGGGCTGGGTGCGCTGGGCGGATTGATTTCACGCAACGGCAGCGGGCGCGCGTAGCGCCGCCCCCTTCAAGTGGCGTGCGCGGATCCGGCTTGGCCGGGCCGCTGCGCGAGCCCCCCTCGGGGGGCCGAGCCCGGACATGAACAGTCCTGAGGACTGTTCGTGCCTGGCGAGGGGCCGGGCCACTGGCCCGGCGCGGCCTGCAAGGCAGCCCCCGGAAGGGGGCGTGGGGGCCAATCTCACCGGCGCGTAAACACCAAGTCCCACACCCCATGGCCCAGCTTCAGGCCGCGGTTTTCGAACTTCGTCAGCGGCCGGTACTCGGGCTTGGGCGCGTAGCCTTCGGCCGTGTTCACCAAGGCCGGCTCGGCGGTCAGCACTTCCAGCATCTGCTCGGCATAGGGCTGCCAATCGGTCGCGCAGTGCAGGTAGCCACCTGGCGCCAGGCGCGTCACCAGCTTGTTGACGAAGCCGGGCTGGATCAGGCGGCGCTTGTTGTGCTTCTTCTTGTGCCACGGGTCGGGAAAGAAGATGTGCACACCGGCCAATGAGCTGGGCACGATCATTTTCTCGAGCACCTCGACCGCGTCATGCTGGACGATGCGCAGGTTGCTCAGCCCGGTGTCGCCGATCAACTTGAGCAGCGCACCGACGCCGGGCGTGTGGACCTCGACGCCAAGGAAGTCGGTCTCAGGTCGCGCGGCCGCGATCTCCGCCGTGGCGGCGCCCATGCCGAAGCCGATCTCCAGCACCAGCGGCGCCTGCCGGCCGTAGATGGCGACCGGGTCGATCGGTGCATCGGCAAACGGCAGCACGAAGCGTGGCCCGAGCGTTTCGAGTGCGCGCTGTTGGCCGGTGCCCATGCGGCCGGCGCGCAGCACGAAGCTGCGGATCGTTCGGCGTGGTGTGTCGGAAGACGATTCGTCGGCGTCGGGGCCGGCGTGCTTGGGCTCGGGGCTGGTCATATCGATGAGGGAGGGGCGCTGGCGCACGCACCCCTAGAACTGACCCACGGTGACCGCGTTATTCCGGACGCTGCAACAGCGCGGTCCGGGCGATGCTCGTGGGATGTGGTGGTATGAGCGGAATTGTGCCCGAGCGGCCGCGTTGACGCGGCGCGACAGCCTGCGCCTGGGCGCAGGGCTGGTGGCCTCCGCCTGCCTGCCCGCTGCGTGGCGAGACGCCCACGCGACCGCACAGCCCTTGCCGCTTGGCATCGCCGCCGCGCCCAAACCCGGTGTTGGCGAAGCGCTGCTGCGCAGTTGCGGCCTGCCCGGCGCCAGCCTGGGGGTCTACGCCCGGGCACTGGACAGCAGCCTGCCACTGGTCGCACTGAACCCGGAGAAATCGTTCCAGCTCGCGTCGACCACCAAGCTCGTCACCTCGATGGCCGCGCTCGACCTGCTCGGCCCGCAGTTCCGCTGGCGCACGATGACTTTCGTGCGCGGCACGATGATGCAGGGCCGGCTGCTCGGTGACCTGTGGATCGTTGGCGGCGGCAACGCCTGCCTCAGTGTGCAAGACCTGCAGGCCTGGATGGCCGAATGGCGCAGGTTGGGCCTGCGCGAGATCATCGGCGACATCGTGCTGGACCGTTTCGCCTTCCAGCTGACCGAACACGACCACGAGCACACGCCGACGCCGGCCGCCGACCGCCCGCACCATGCCTGGCCCGACGCCTTGACGCTGAACGAAGGCCGGCTGAAGGTCACGCTGAACCCCAGCCGCGATGGCAAGCCAGGTGTTCAACTGGAGCCACCGCTGGCCGGCGTACGCATCGAACAAAGCCGTGCCGGTGGTGGCGGCTGCAACGCCTGGGCGCAATGGAGCGACCCGGTGGACGCCGAACCGCGCATCAGCGTGCAAGGCAGTCTCGGGCCCGGTTGCAGCCGGCGCGAATGGGTGCTGGCACCGTTGCCGCATGCCGAGTTCACTGCCCGCGCGATTGCCGGCTTGTGGCGAGAAAGTGGTGGCCAGTTGCACGGCCGCGTGCTCGACAAGTCGCGCCCCGATCGCCACGCACTGATGCCCGATGGGCCGGACGGCGAGCCGCAAATGCCGTTCTCGACCCACATCTCGCCGCCGCTGCCCGAGCTGCTGCGCGAGATCAACAAGACCAGCGACAACATGGCCGCGCGCAACCTGATGCTGGCGCTGTCGCGCGGCTTCCCGCACCAGCCGGCCACGCTGCCGGCGGCGCAGGCCCGCATGCGCGAATGGCTCGCGCGCCAGGGCATTGCGCCGGGTGATGTCGAGATCGAAAACGGCTCGGGTTTGTCGCGCGGCGAACGTGCGAAGCCGCGCGCCTTCGTCGACCTGCTCAGCAAGGCCTGGTCGGCGCGCCAGGCCACGAGCCTGATCGACTCGCTGCCGGTGGCCGGTGTCGATGGCACCCTGGAACATCGCATGACCCGCGGAGCCGCCGTCGGTCAGGCCCACCTGAAGACCGGCACGCTGCTCGACACGCGTGCATTGGCCGGTTATGTGAACGCGCGCAGTGGCAAGGTCTACGCCGTCGCTGCCCTGGTGAACCATCCAGATGCTGCACGCGCCACCCCGGCGCTGGACGCGTTCATCGAGTGGCTGGTGCGCGCGAACTGAACTTTAGATCCGTGATTCGGCAAACGTGGTGCCGACGGCTTTCGGCCGCGGCGTGCGGAATGCGTTCTTGAGCCGCAGCAGCGGGCTCTCGAAGTAACGGTAGCTGACCGCGGCGATGGCAATGCTCAACAGCAGACCCACGGCGAACAGGCCGATCGGTGAATCGGTGCCGAGCTTGTGCAGCAGCCGGTGCGCCAGGTCCAGCGCCGGCTTGTGCAGCAGGTAGACGCCGTAGCTGACGGTGCCCACATAGGCCAACGGGCACCACTGCAGACCTCGCACCAGCACATGGCTGGGGTTCATCACCAGGCCGCCCAGCAACAAAGTGAAGACGACGTGCAGGCCCAAGCGAGGCGCGCCGCGCAGGCTGCCCGGCCAATTGACCAAGATCAGCGCAGCCAGCACCAGCACCCACAACGACCGTGGCGTGAGCACACGGCGCAACCACGCGTGCGCGCGATCGTTTCGCAAGGCGAACGCCAGCAGCACGCCCATCAAGATCGGGGTGAAGGTGGCCTGCAGGATGTCCAGCGATTCATAGGGAATGCCCCGCGAGTGCAGCCACCCGTCGAGCCAGCCGAAGTTCACGGCCTGGTTCAACAGCAGAAAGGCCAGCAGCCCGGGGAGCGCCCTGGCGCCCAGCAGCACCAGCAGCGGTGGCCAGACCAGGTAGAACTGCTCCTCGGTCGACAGCGACCAACTGATCGCCATCAGCGAATCGGGCTGGATCCAGTTGCTCAGGTAGCTCGCATGAAAGGGCAGGGCCGCGAGAAAGGCATCACGCTGTGGTGACATCGGTGCCCACGCGAAATACAGCGCCAGCCCGCCGAGCAGTGCGTAGTACAACGGAAAGATGCGCAGCGCCCGTCGGACATAGAAGTTCGTCAACGAGATCTGGCCGTGCGTGGCCTGCTCATGCAACAGCAAGGTGGTGATGAGCAGGCCGCTCAGCACGAAGAAAAGATCGACCCCGAGGAAACCGTTGCGCGAAGCCGGCAGCCAAGCCACGCCCGGGTGCGAGTGATGCCAGACCACGGCCATCACGGCCAGCGCCCGCACGCCGTCGAGTCCGGCGATGTGGCTGACGGGGGGTTGTGGTGGGCGCATCGAGGAAAGGCGGGCAGTTGGCGTAGGGTGCCAATTTTGGCCCGGACCGGCCCACCCCGACCGGTTAGAATTCGCGGCGCTGCGGGTGTAGTTCAATGGTAGAACGGCAGCTTCCCAAGCTTCATACGAGGGTTCGATTCCCTTCACCCGCTCCAAGATCATTCAAAGCCGGCCTCCCGCCGGCTTTGCGCGTTCTGGGCGGTGAAGGGAAGAGAACCGGTTCGCTCTGGCACCTTCAGGTGCCAGGACGCCGCTTTGCGGCGGGCCCGAAGGGCCGAGGCGGCTCAGCCGCCGAGCATTCCCTTCACCCGCTCCAAGATCATTCAAAGCCGGCCTCGCGCCGGCTTTGTCATTTCTGCGGGTGCAGGGATGAGAACCCTCGCAGGGTTCGCTCTGGCGCCACCAGGCGCCAGGACGCCGCTTGGCGGCGGGCCCGCAGGGCCGAGGCGGCTGGCCGCCGAGCATTCCCTTCACCTTCGTTCGTTGGCGAGCTCACTGCTTCGTATTTGCCCGAACCCCCATTGCTGCTGGCACCAGACTCGGCTGCCACGCCGAAATGGAGCTCTGCACGCCGATGGATTTGCCAGCGCTTCGTGCACACGCGGTTCAGACAGAACCCGCACCACTGCCAGACGAACACGCAAGCCGGGACGCACTCGACCGTTTCCTTGACAACGGCCTCGCCGCCGCCGAGCGCCTGCGCGACGCGGCTTCTCGCCGCCGCGCGCTGATGACCCACCTGCTGAACAGCCGAGATCACATCATGTCGCTGATGCGCGACGATGACATCGATGGCTCGAGCATCGCGGAGCGTGCGCGCCAACTCGATCTGGTGCGCCACGGGACCGCGCGCTGGCTGTCGACGCTGCGCCAGGTCCGATTTCGAGAGCGTGCACGGGTGGCGCGGCGCACCTTCAACATCGAGGCCTGCGGGACCTACCCGTTTCGCGACGCGGACCATGGCGAGATCCATGTCCACGAAGCCCACGACGACAGCGCGGCGTTCGCCGACGTCGAGCCGTTCATCTGCCCGCGGGTCAGCCGCCGCGTCAGGGCGGCCACCTGCCTGCGTTGGTTGACGCCGAAGCGCATGACCGAAGCGGACCTGCGATCGCCCGACGAGCGCGCCCTGGTTGGGCAGTGGGGCTTGTTTGCACGGACGACCATTCCGGCCGGCACCTGCCTGGGGGTCTATGGTGGCCAATTGCTCGACGACGTCGACGTGTTCCTGCTGCAGGACGACCGCTACCTGATGTCGGCCTCCGACGTGCTGGGCCAGGTGGCCATCAACGGCGAGAACATCATGTCGTTGATGAACACCTTGTTCGAGCTCGATGCGGACGGCCGCGTGGTCGGCCACCCAGCCGATGGCTACAACGTCGCGGGCACGGTGCATCGTGTGACGTTGCGCCATGGATGGCGCGCCCGCGTGCACGCCTTTCACGCAAGCGAAGACGTCGCCGCGGGCCGCGAATTGCGCTGGAACTACGGGCTCGGCCAGGGCTGACTGCGGCCATCGCCTCGCGGTGCAGCGGCAGCATTCTGTACGCGCTTGTCGAACATCGATACGAATTCAGCAATGGCGGCCGCATTCGATGCGCGGTGGCCACTTTGCTGCTCAACTTTTGTCACGTCCCGAGTTCATATTCCTCCCAGGCTGGGCATGCTGCGGGATAAGCTTGTTCGGCAATGGCGACACGGCAATCGCCGTATCGCGAGGACACAAGAAGCTTTCGCGCCGCACGATGCGCGAGACAACTAGATCTCGTCGATGGAGGGCTGACGGGCCGTCAGATCCGTTGAGGGAGGCGATTTGAAGTGTCGCGTCGTTGGAGCTTCGGGGTCTATCAGCTGGACCTGGTCGACAGAGTGCTTCGAAATGAGACGCAGCCGGTCCGGTTGAGCGCTCGCCAGTTCGACCTTTTGGCGATTCTTGTGCAGCGTGGGGGTGCGGTCGTCACCAAAGACGAACTGCTCACCTGCGTGTGGCCGGGGCAAGTCGTCGAAGAGAACAACGTCGCGGTTCATGTGTCCGGGCTGCGCCGGGTGCTGGGCCGCGATGCCATCGACACCGTGGCCGGCCGCGGCTACCGATTCGCACTGCCCGTTCAGGCCGAGGGCCTGGAGGATGTCTTGGCGGCGCCGCCGCAGGCCACGCAACCAGACTTTCGCCTGCAGGACCTGGCGTCCGTGCCGCACACCCTGCACGGCAGGGCGAGTGACTTGGCGGCGCTGGTGGAAAACGTTTCCGAACATCGGCTGGTGACGGTCGTGGGCTCGCCCGGGCTCGGGAAATCCACGCTCGCGCTGGCCTGTGCGCATGCATGCCGGCCGCGGCTGCGCGACGGTGTGGTGTGGGTCGGCCTGGGCCGCGACGACCAGCCCATGGGCGTGGTGGCTTCGGTGGCCACGGCCCTCGGGCTCGATGAGGCGGCTGACTTGGCCGTGGTGCTCGATCGGCTGCGTCGCCTGGAGGCTCTGCTCGTGATCGACAACGCCGAAGTCGATGCCGATGAAGTGGCTGCTTTCGCCCATGCCGTGCTTGAAAGAACGGAACATGTCGCGGTGCTCGTCACGAGCCGCAAAGTGCTGCGCGTGTCGGGTGGGCGCACATTTCGCCCGCCGCCGCTGTCGGTGCCTTCGGCGGGCACCAGTTGCAGCGAAGCACTGCAGCACGGCGCCGTCGCCCTGTTCGTCGACCAGGCCCGTGCGCAAGACCAGCACTTCGAACTCGACCGGCACAACGTCGGCCAGGTGATCGAGCTGTGCCGGCGGCTCGATGGCCTGCCGCTGGCCATCCAGCTGGCGGCTGGCCGCTTGCCGACGTTCGGCATCGCCCGCCTGTGTGCGCATCTGGACGATCGTTATCGTTTTCTCACGCGGGGCATGAGCGCCGGGCCGCAGCGGCATCGTTCGCTTCGTGCGGCCATGGATCTCAGCCACGCACTGCTCAACGACACCGAGCGGCTGGTCTTCGCGCAGTTGGCCTCGCTCGAAACCAGCTTCACGCTCGAGCAGGCCATTGGCGTGGTCGCAGACCACCAACGACAGGCGTGGGATGTCGCCGATGCGCTCGAAGGTCTGGTGGACCAGTCGCTCGTGCTCGTCGAGCCGGGCGAGCGTCCACGCTACCGCCTGCTGGAGAGCACACGTGCGTACGCTTTGCACAGGCTGGAAGAGACCAGGGCATCGACCTCGGCGGCGCATCTGCATGCCGACGTGGTGCGTTCGCTGTTCGAGCGCGCCGCCCATGTGCTGACGGTGAGGACCGATGCGCTTTACCTCGAGCCTCCCATGCCGCAGCTCGACGAGCTGCGCGCGGCACTCGACTGGTACCTCGCCAACGACCCGGCAGCCGGTGCTCAGCTGACGGCGTTTTCGCGCTCCCTGTTCGAGTTGCTGTCCGTGGCCTGCGAGCCTCGCGGGCGACATGCCGCGCATGAATCGGTGTGGTCGCCCTACCTTGAACTGGAAGTGCCGGGCAAGCACTGAGTTCGCCCGAGCGGCCGAAGCGTTGCTCGCGCAAACGAAGCTCGAGCTGCAGCCGGCGTGTCCCGTCATTCGAGCGTCATCGCGCCCCTCGACAGTGGGTCGACCAAGAGGTGACGCATGACCCCACCGACCTCCATCGAACCCGGAAAGCTGGCCGCGCACAGCGTGACCAGCCCGGCCACGCCAGACGCCGCCGCGCAAGCGCAGCAGCCATCAAACCTGCCTGCGCGGCGCCTCGAAAGCCCGGTGCCGCTGAGCTCGCGGCGCGCCAGCGTTGAGTCAGGCGTATCCGGAGCCCATGCCGAGACCTCGGCACCGCCGCGTCGCCAGTCCTTGCCGGCATTGCTCTCTTCGCCCAGCACCGAACGGCCAACGACGTTGCCGCCGGTGGCAGCGGCTGGCGTGACACCGCCGCTGCGTTCGAGCACACCCGAAGCGACGCATCCCGAGGTGCCGTCGACGGACGCGTCGACAACCATGCCGCCGCAGGCCACGCAACTCGCCGAGCAAGTGCGCCATTCGCGCGAGCGATTGAGTTCCGAGGTGGCTTCGTCGCCAACGCGGCCGTCGCCGCGCAACGCCAACGTTTCTTCGCCAGTGTCGACGCCCCCAGCCACGCCGACCGCGACGTCGTACCGGTCGCACGACGTCGAGTCGCTGCAACTGGCGCGCGCACCGCGCCAGGCCTCGGGCGCGGTTTTCTTCGCGATGCAGAATGCCCGTCACTTCGGGCCGGTCGCGGCCGTGCGCATGGTGGTGCAAGGCAGCATCGCACCCGAGCTGGCGCGCGCTGTCGCCACGAACCCGCAGGCCGCTGCAGGTGTGCAGGCCGGCGTGCTGGCCTGGTCGCTGTGCCGACGCATCCTGTCTCAGTTGCACACCGAGTCGGCGCCTCAAGTGGCGAACCGTTCGTTTGCCGGACACAGCCTCGATGTCGCCAACAGCCTGCCGCGGCGCAGCTGGCAGGCGGTTCAGAGCCTGGGCATTGCGGGCGGCGATGTCGCAGCCCTGACCTTGACGGCGCTGTCGATGACGCGGCCCGAGCTCAAACCCGTGGCGCAGGCCGCCGCCGCGATCCAGCTGCGCGCCCACATGGTGTCCCAGTTGCGGGAGTTCTTTCGCCCGACCGTGAACACCGTGCACATCGGCAACAGCGACCCCGCCGTGCCCCAGCCGCCGGAAGGCCGCAACCTGCGCAGCCAGGACATCACGCCGATGATGCGTTTGAGCTTCGGGGCTGCCGCGGGTGCGATCGAGTTCGGGGCCCAGATGCTGGGTCAGGCCGTGCTGGGCGGCCAGGCCCCATGGAACGCCCAGCGCGGCCTGGCCGTCGCCGCCGGCCTGATCGCTGGCGTGGCGAACATGCTGACCTCTTCAGTCGAGGACCATCTGGTCGACAACGCGTCGGCGCGGCGCATGCAGCAAGCCGACCCGTCGCACGTGACGCACATCCACCTCGAATCGCGCAACCCGCTGGCTCCGGCGGAGCTGGGGCGCCAGGCCGAACGTGTCGACGCACGCGTGTTCAACATGATGATTCCGGCCATGCTGGCGATGGGCGTGATGCAGGCCCTCAAGCCGGCGATGGCTGAAGCCGGCACGCCGCAGGGCGGGCAGTACGCAGTCCAGGCGACAGTCAATGCACTGAGCGCCGGGTTGCTGCTCGGCGGCCTGCTCGCATTGACGGTGAAGAGCTACCAACTCAACGACGGCGTGCGTGGCCACCGTGCCCGCCAGCCCTGAGCGATGGAGAAAACATCCGTGTCCAACCCGTCCATTCCCGATCGGGCGCGGCCGTGGCTGCGCGCCGTGGCAGCCGCGCTGGGCTGCAGCGAAACCGAGCAGAAGGTTTGTGTCGACCAAGCCGGCGTGCTGCTCGGCGACGTGCCCATTTCATGGCTGCCCACGCTGACCGGCGGCGACACCCAGCTGGCCGCGCTGGCCGTGGTGGGCCAAGTGGGCGCGCCGGGCGAGGCCGCTGAGACGCTCGAGGCGGTGCTTCAGACCCAGCTGCTGCTGTGCGGACCGGCAATGCCGGTGTTCGGCCTCGATGTCGAGACACGATCACTCGTGCTGCAGCATGTGTTCGAGGTCGATCGCGACAGCGCCGAGCACGCGGTGACGATGCTGCGCTCGATGCAGCGCATCGCCATCGACAGCCGGGCCATGCTGCCGCCGGTGCGCTGAAGCCGTGCCGCTCCAGCGCCGCGGCTCAAAGGTGAAGGCGATAGCCCACGCCGTACACCGTCTGGATCTTCGGCACCGTCTTGCGGCCTGGGCCGTCCTTGCCGAGCTTGCGCCGCAGCTTGTAGACATGCTGTTCGATCGTCCTCTTGCCGATGTCGCTCGATCGACCCCAGATCTCGGTCGACAGCATCTTCATGCTGACCACCCGACCGAGGTTTTCGAACAACGCCCAGGCGAGGGCGAACTCGCGCGAAGTCAGGCTGACTTCACCGTCTTGCAGCGACATGCTTTGCGTGGGTGCATGCAGCACATAGGGGCCTGCACGCAATGACGTGGCGCCAGGACGGATCTGGCGCGAGGCGATGCGCCCGCGGATGCGGTGCACCAGCGAATCTCCGCCCTCCCTGATGGCGGCGTAGTCGTCGGCGCCCATCTGCAGCGCGCGCGAGATGCTCACCGAATCGCCCAGGCCCACCACGATGACGGGCAGGGGGTGGGCCGAATGCATGCGCAGCGCAGCCAGGCAGTCCGGCAATTGCTCATGATCGTCTTGCAGCAGCACGGCCCCTGGCTCGCTGAGCCGCATCGACGACAGCAGCGCCGGCAAGTGCTGATAGGGCGTTAGTTCCAGGCCTGCTTCTCGCAGCGCCGAGGCGGCGAAGATTTCGAGCGGGCGGGAATGGCAGAGCAAAGCGATGTTCACGGGCGTGGCCTTAGAAAGCGGTTTCTTGCCACTATCCTGAATGCGCCCTTTCAAGTCCTTTACGTTTCATTTATTTTCCTTTGTGAAAGCCGCGTTGCAGAGGCCGCGCAGCTGCCGTGGCGGGCGCGGTATGACCATTTGCACTTGCCGCCGGTGCTGCTATCGAACCTCGCGGCCATGGCTCATCGCCATGATCTGCTGCACATAGGCCTGCGTCTCGGGATACGGCGGCACCCGGTTGCCGTGCCGCCGCACGGCACCTTCGCCGGCGTTGTAGGCCGCGAGCATCAAGTCCACCCTGCCGCCGTACAGCTCGTGCAGGCTCTGCAGATGGCGCGTGCCGACATCGACGTTGGTGCCCGGGTCGAGCAGTTCGCGTTCTGACTTGACGCCGTAGCGCGCCGCCGTGTCGGGCATCAGCTGCATCAGGCCGAGGGCACCCTTGGCGGATCGGGCATCGGGCCGGTAGCGCGACTCGACGAAGATCAGCGCCCCGATCAGCGCCGCGTCCAGGCGGTAACGCGTGCTGGCTGCATTCACCAGCGATGCCAGCTCGAAAGGCATCGGTGTTCGCTGCGCGGCCGCGGTCGCGCCACCGGCGCTGATCTCCGTCACCAGTGTGGCCAGTCGCTCGGCGAGCCCCGCGCCCGTCGCCGCTCCCTCGATGGCTCGCGCAGCCGCGGGCAACTGCACGCGTTCGCACGCGGTGGTCAGGCTCGGCTGGCGAATGCTCATGTCTTCGACGAACAAGTGCACGCTGCCGTCGATCAGCGTGCACTTGAAACGCTGGACATCGTCTGCCAATGCCGGGACGGCGGCGAAGAGCACGAGCAAGGCGCAGATGAATCGGAAGGCGAACGCAGGTGCGATGCGGTCTCGCATGCCGTGGGCTCCAGGTGGAATCGGTACCGCGACTCTATGCAGCGGGCGCCATCAGGCCTGCGCCTGGCGCGAAGCCGCCAATGGTGAAGCGAACGTCGGCCTCGGCTTCGCCTGCCTGCTGATTGCTTCGGCCGCCACAGGCCGTGCGAGTCGTGCACTCCGTAAGGTCTGCCCTCAATGAGACCGACACCGGAGCCCACGATGACCACCCCGATCGCTTCGTCCACGTCGCCTGCGGCCACGAGCACCGCGGCCGTCAACCCCGCCGCCGAACAGCAGTTCGAGATGCTGATGGGCCAGAACATGATGATGCGCATGCAGGCCAGCCAACAGGCGATGAGCAAGTCGATGACCAAGATGACCGACGCGATCAAGCAGTCGGTCAAGGACGAGGAGTAAGGGTCGTCGCTGTGTCTGTTGTTTCGTTCCCTCGTTTGCTTGTTGCGCTGGCCGTGGCTGCCACCGGCTGCGGCTCGGCGCGTGCGGCGGAGCCCGCCCTCGACGCGGCGATGCCGCGCCCGTCAGCGGTGTCGGCCAAGCCCTCGTCCAAGTCTGGCGCGCAGTGGCGCGCGGCACGCTTCGTCTACCGCGCCGAGGGCAAGCGCGTCACTGAGGTATTGCTCGACTTCGCGTCCAGCCAGGGCATGCCCGCGGTGATCGCCGACGGCATCGAGGGCACCGTGCAGGCGAACTTCGACACGACGCCGGAGAAGTTCCTCGATGCGATGACGCGCACTTACGGCGTTATCTGGTACCACGACGGCACGGCGCTCTATTTCTATCCGGCCGGCAGCGTGCAGAGCCGCCTGTTCCGGTTGAAGGGCTTCCGGCGCGAGCAGGTCAGCGAGCTGCTGGATTCGCTGCAGATCGGCGACCGGCGCTTCCCGCTGCGGTTCAACGCGGCCGAAAGCACCTTGCTGGTCTATGGGCCGCCGCGCCATGTCGAGCTGGTCGGCGCGGCGATCGAATCGCTGGATGTCGGTGCGATGGAGCGCAACCGCAAGACGGTGCGCGTCGTGCCGCTGCGCTTCGCCTCGGCCGGCGACCGCAGCCTGGGCCAGGCCCGCCTGCGTGGTCTCGCCTCGATCATGACCTCGGTGTATGCGGCCGGCGCAAACGCCGGCAGCACCGAGCAGGACGCGCCGGCGCTGACAGAGGTGCAGCCCGAAAAGCTACGCGCACTGCAGGGTGTGATGGGGGCCGACAACCGGCTGGCCGACGTGCTGTCCCGTAAGCCGCAGGAAGCGGCCGGTGCGAAGCCGGCGCCCAAGGCGCCCGGCAATGGCAGGGGATTGCAAAGCCCGATCGACGAAGACGCGGCGCCGGTTTTCATTGCCGACGAAGGCACCAATTCGATCGTGATCCTGGGCCGGCCGCAGCGCATGGCGGAGTATGTCGAGCTGATCCATCGGCTCGACGTGCAGCCCGTGCTGGTGGAACTGGAAGCCACGATCATCGATGTCAGCAGCGACAGCCTCGATGCGCTGGGCCTCGACTGGAGCGTCAAGGGCTCGCGCGGCAGCGTTTCGGTGGCGCAGCCACCCGGCTCGACCACCAACACCTTCAGCATCAGCACGTTGTGGGCCGATGCCGGCCGTGAGCTGATGGCACGTGTGGATGCGCTCAGCGCGCAAGGCAAGGCCCGTGTGATCGCCAAGCCGAAGGTGCTGGGCGTGGCGAACCGGCCGGCCGTGATGCGCGAGAAGCGCGTGGTCACCGTGCGGGTGGCGGGCAACCTCGAGGCCAACCTGTTCCAGGTCGAGGCCGGCACGCTGCTGCAGGTCACGCCGCAGATCACCTCGGTGCCTGAAGCGGGCGGCGGCGTGACCGAGCGCATCAAGCTCTCGCTCTACATCGAGGACGGCAACTTCGAGCGCACCAGCGTCGACAACATCCCCGTCGTCAAGCGCACCGAGATCATGACCGAGGCCCATGTCGGCGAAGGCGAGAGCCTGCTGATCGGCGGCATCACCACGACCAGCCAGTCATCGCAGGTGGACGAGGTGCAGGGCCTGGGCCGTATCCCGCTGCTGGGTGCGCTCTTTCGCCACCGCAACGAGGCCGCCGGGCAGACCGAGCGCCTGTTCCTGATTTCGCCGCGACTGATCCGCGAGCCGGTGGCTGCACTGACCGCTCCGGCCGCTGCTGCACCGGTGGCGCCGCCGCTGCCCGCTTCTTCACCGACGCCGTGATTCGCAGGCCATGAAACAGCTTCGCATCCTCACCGGTGTCCATGCAGGTGCCCAGCTAGCGTTGAAGCATCGCCAGTACCGCATTGCCGGCGACGAGCAGGCCGACATCCAACTCACCGATTGGGACGACACCCCGCTGACGCTGGCGATCGAGGACAAGGGAAACCACGTGCAACTCGCACTTCACCACCGAGAAGAAGGCACGCCACACCGGCGGATCGGTGTGTTGGAGGACTTCGTGCCGCGTCGTTTCGGTGACGTGGTCCTGTGTGCCGGCCCGGCCGATGGCGCATGGCCCAGCGACGTGGACCTGATGGCCACCTGGATGCGCGGACCGGCCCGGGGCCTGAAGGCATTGCGGCCCACCGCCCGGCTCACCTGGGGCGCGCTGGGCGCGGCGGTGATGTTGATCGGTGGCCTCGCGGCCGTGGTCTCCGGCCAGACGGCCACCTCGGCCACCATGGCGCCGCCCAGCCCGATGGAGCGCGTCCAGCAAGCCCTCCGGGCCGCGGGCATCACCGAGCTTCAGGCGCGGCAGGTCGACCGGCGCGTGGTCGTCGAAGGGCTGCTGCCGGACAGCACCCAGGTGGCCCGCGTCCGCGCGGCGCTGCAGCCATTCGGCGAAGACGTGCTGCTGCACCGTTATGCCGCGGCCAGCGACGTGGCGCGCCAGATCTCGGACGCGTTGAACAACCCCGGCATCGGCGTGAGCTACGCCGGCCACGGTGTCTTCAAGGTGCAGGGCCAGACAGTCGACACGGTCCGCCTGACCGATGACGTCAGGCGAGTGGCGGCCGACGCAGGCCCGCTGGTCTCGCGCATCGAGATCGATGTCTCGGAGTCATTGCCGTCCGGCCATGCGCGTGTCGGCGCCATGCTGCATGGCGACGATCTCCAGTACGTGCAGACGGCCGACGGCACGAAGCACCTTTCGCTGCAGACCCCTGTAGTCGACGGCGCGGCGCCGTCCGGCGGGAGCCTGCCTCCATCCCCCCTGACTTCCGACGGAGAACATGATGACCAACCCTCTCGAGCAGACGGTGTTCGCTGACCTCGCACACATCGAGAAGACGCTGACCGACGACCTGTCGGGCGAGCGCACGCGCGCCATGCTGGGGTACTTCGACGATGCGGCCCAGACGAGCGAACAGCATCTGCAGACGGCCTTGCCGGACACCGAGCGCCAGCTGACTTCGCAGCTGGTGGAAGGGTTCAGGGCCTCGCAGCGCATCGTGCGCCACGTCTGGGAATCGATTCACTCGGCTTCGCTGCCGGCCTGACGATCCGCAAGGGGAATCGCTCATGATCGATGCACAAGACGCCACGCCGACCTACCCGCTGGTCTACCGCAACCTGATGGCCGTCGGGCTCTTGGGCGCGGTGTACCGGGTGCGTGACGAGGCCGACACAGTCAGCTCGGCGGTCGAGCTCACGCTGGACGACCCGACGCCGTTCCGCGTCTGCCGCGCGATCGCGCAAGGCATCGGCGGCGATGCGCAGTACGCCGCCGAGACCCTCGGCCGCTACGTCGAGGGTTGCCCCGACGACGAAGGGGCGAAGGTGGCGCTGGCGACCGCGTTCCTGCTCGCACGCGACGCACGCTGGAAGCCCATCCTGGACGAGGTGCTGGCCACCAGTTCGGACCAGCATGTGCGCGAAGCGGCCAACGGTGTGCTGGCCTACGCGGCGACGCTGCAGTAGCGCCACTGAGCGAAGTTCGGCGAGGCGAATGGGTCGCCTCGCTGTTTTCAAGGCGCCGGTGATCGGCGTTGGCAACGGAAGGCGACTTCCAACACTAGGAGAGAGTCATGGCTGGTGAAGGTGCATCGATCGGCGGAGCGCAATCTGCCGGTTCCTCGGCAACGATGGATCAGATGATGGGTCAGATGGAGGCCCAGAACATGCAGCAGATGAAGAACAACCTGCAAATGGGTCGCATGAGCCAAGAGGCTTCGATGTCCGAGGCGCTCGGCAAGAAGTTCAAGGCCGCGGGCGACAGCGTCAAGGGCTTGGTCTAGCCCAGGACCGAGAGCGCATCGGCCCCGCGTGGGCCGGTGCGCTTCACGCGTATCGGTGGGCACGGAAGTGCCGTGCGAGGAGAAGTCCATGTCGAACTCGGGAGCGGCGCTCGGCGCCGCGCAATCCGCCGGTGGCTCCGCAACCGCGCAGTCATTGATGGATGAGATCGCGGCGCAGAGCAAGCACACGATGAAGAACAACCTGGCCATGGGACGCATGAGCCAGGAGGCGGCGATGTCCGAAGCCTTGGGCAAGAAGTTCAAGGCAGCGGGCGACAGCGTCAAGGGACTTGTCTGACTGCTTGCTTGCGGACTTCGGCCGCGTCCGGCGCGCCGCGCCATCGAATCGACAACTCGACGGAGTAGACATCATGAGCATAGGCATCAACTCACCGTTGAACCTCGCAATGCAGGCGATCGAGAGCTCGCCTCTCGGTGGCATCCAGAAGGCATTGCAAGGTCTCCAGCAGGGCCTGCAAGGGCTGCAGCAACTGCTTCAACCGCTGGAAAACCTTCTGAAGAATCCGCTCGGCAGCGCCATGAGCGCGGCCGGGCAGGGCGCGGCGCAAGCGCTGGGCAGCCTGGGCCAGGCCGCGGGCGCCCCGCTCGCCGGCCTCACCCAGGCGCTGGGCGGCCTGACGCAGGGCCTGAACGGGCTGACCCAGGGGCTCGGGCAAGCGCTCGGCGGGCTGGGCCAACTGGGTCAGCTTCCCGGCCAGGCTCTGGGTGGCCTGGGCCAGGGGATGAACGGCCTGAACCAGGCGATCGCCGGCATGGGCCAGGCAGCGGCACAAGGCGCCAGCGGCCAGATCATGCAGGCGCTGGGCCAGGCTGTTGAAGGCCTGGGCGGCGCGCTCGGCGCCGCCGGCGCACTGGCCGGCCAGATGGGGCAAATGGGCCAGATGGGCCTTGGCCAAATGGGTTTGAATCCGATGGGCCAGACGGGTGGCTCCAACGGACCGATGACCGCCGGGGAATGCCAGTCTGCGTTGCTCAAGGGCATGCAGAACTCCGGCATGACCAAGATGACCAAGGACGACTTCAAGGACGCGGCCAACGGCATCTGCCCGAAGGGCATGCAGCCGCAGGACTTCACGCCGCAGTTCCAGCAGGCGTGCCGGCAGATGGAAGCCAACCCGGCCCTGAAGCCGGACACCGCGGATGCGGACAACTTCCTGAAGAAGCACGGCCTGGGTGGCGCGAAGGGCAAGGCCGATGGCACCGTCGGCATCGGCGACCTGTCGGCTTCGTTGCAGAAGCAGGGGCTGTCCGGCGACCAGCACAACACCGTCAGCACGTTGAAGGACAACTTCAGCGCCTTGTCGAAGGACGGCAAGACCTTCGACCTGGACACGGTGAAGAGCGTGGCCACCAGCGGCCTGATGCCCAACGGCAGCCCCGCGTCGCCGCAGCTGCAGCAAGCCTGCCAGAAGTTCTCTGCCGACACGGCGCTGAATTTCGCGGCGGACAACGCCGAGCAGATCGCCAGGGGCCGGATGGACCAACGCGGTGACCAGAAGTTCAGCATGAAGGACCTGGAGAAGACGCTGGCGCGCTAAACGCCTGTGTCCCTGCCCACCACCTGCCTTGGCAGGTGGTGGGTAACCCACCCAGCGCAAGCGCATGGAGCAGACATGATCGATACCTCGTTGCAACGAAAAGAATTTGTCTCGGGCCTGGTCGGCCTGATCAGCCTGGCCATCGACCGGGGCCGCCTCGACG
>Ga0307516_10001169_pt1 | contig 36790 bp, 30 predicted proteins | sample 19_EM_MG_FD_203310 | JGI IMG/M metagenome (GOLD analysis project Ga0307516, IMG submission 203310) | Populus trichocarpa ectomycorrhiza microbial communities from riparian zone in the Pacific Northwest, United States - 19_EM | ecosystem: Host-associated > Plants > Roots > Unclassified | place... | reverse complement strand
GTAGGTGTTTTGTGGGAGTCTCACGAAGCTGCCCAGCTCAGCGGGCGCCAGCTCACTCTCGCGAGCTTCAGCCTCCCAACCTCCTGATTAGGTGACGTTATATTGCCGCCACCACGCTAACCCTAAGAGCACTAGCGCGCGCCACATCGCGCTAAACCCATTTCAAAGGGAGGACTCTTATCCGGGATTTTACGGTAGTTAATGTACACAGTCGTGTCAGAAAATTGTGTTTGGTAGCAACAAATTCAGGCTTCCTTGTGATCCGACGGATACATACTGTAGCATGCGTATCAACCACGGTTCAAGAGCACATCTATGTACAAACACAAATCTCAGTACATACTATTCTGGTGGGCGCTGATGTAATATTAAAGGCAGCATGCACTGTGCAGGCACTGATGCACTTGGTCTTTGAAGTGAGACATCGTTCCACAAGAGAAAAGTCACAGAAGATTTGCCCTCTGAACCACGGTGACTCGAAGTGGTGCAAGCTCGATACAAGGGTGTTGTGCGTCATTCCAGATCCACACTAAGCTATCCCACCGGGAAATACCCCCACATCACATCATAGGGTGGAACTTTAAAACTTTCTGCTACGAGACACCTCACAACCACAACCATATCACACTCGTCTGTTAAAAAAAAATGCCCATTAACCAGGTGCCGTGCCATCTTGATCTGTCCGTAATGTTTGTTACGTTCGCTGACTCTCTCCGCGCCACAGCCTTCCAACCAGATCCGCCTCACCAACGTCGCCGTAGTACGTTTGAAGAAAGGTATCGATTTCTTATCTTTTACCTACCCGCTTTCATCGTCGCTAACATTCCCACCCTGACCGAAAGGAAAGAAGCGCTTCGAGATCGCCTGCTACAAAAACAAAGTTCTCGAGTACCGCTCCGGCGTGTGCGTCCTCCTACTGTCTTTTCAACTTAACCCGCTGACGCCGTCTAGCGAAACCGATCTCGACGAAGTCCTCCAGACCGACCAAGTCTTCATTAACGTCTCGAAGGGGGCTCTAGCGCCCAAAGCAGACCTACAGAAAGCGTTCGGCGCCGCGACCTCCACTGCCGACATCGTCCGCGAGATCTTGCAGAAGGGCGAGCTGCAAGTCGGCGAGAAGGAGCGCGGCGCGAAGCACGATCAGGTCCACGCCGAGGTGATCAGTATCGTCGCGTCGAAATGCGTCGATCCTGGGAGCAAGCGCGTCTACACGCCGACGATGGTGGAAAAGGCGCTTGCCGAACTGGCGACGAAGGAGGGCGGCGGCTGGCATGGCGTCAAGGAGAACAAGAGCGCGAAGGCCCAGGCGTTGGAGGCGATCAAGGCTTTGGTGGCGGCGCAGATCATTCCCATCGCCCGCGCGAGGATGAGACTCAGAATCACCGGAAATAAGAAGTGTAAGGAGAAGGTTATGCAGCACGTTGAACAGGTCGAGGCGGAGGAGTTCCTCTCTAGCGGTGACTGGGAGTGCACTGGATTCGTGGAGCCTGGGAAGTACAAGACGTTGGCGGATATCGTGGGTGCGGAGACGAAAGGTCGCGGAAGAGTCGAGATTCTAGATACTGCCGTGAGTGTGGGCGTCGAATGGCAAATTTTCGGAACTCGAGCTGACGGCCTTGATAGGTTGTGCACGAGGGAGACAATTAATGTGCATTTAATGAATCGGTCTTACCGATAGCCTCCACGCCGTGTTATGATGTCATTAACACCGTACTCGACAAGTGCTCAATTTTCATCTCTTGCAACCCACCGCGCTTGAACGAGCGGCCAAACCAAAGTGATGGAAGCGATAAAATCTGTATGTAGCGGCGTAACTCTTGGGTGGCACTCATCCAATCAGAACATAGTCTTTCTAGGATTGGCCACCGCCAAAGCGACGTCTGGTGGTCAAGGCGGACAGCAGTTACATAGTGAACAGGTACTAGCGTAATCATGGTATTTCACCAGGGCCCAAGAAACGCTATTGGCCGGATCACCGGTGCTCGCAAATCGCAGCTGTCCGCTATCTATAACTTGCTGTCTGTATGTCGAGAGATCGTGGGGAGTATATACTTTTCCATGTGTGCACCTAGTGAAAGGATCGCTCGATTGCGTCGCGCGTCATGGCTGTCACTCGGAGGAACAGATCGCAAACTCACCAGATCACCCCGCGCTGAGTATGGTTTGGCACGCTTCTTTCCGTTGTGAAGTGATTTCCTTGGTGCGCTTTTACTTCTTGGGACAGGCCTGGGCAGAGGCCAATGGGGAGCTCGCAACGAGCTGTCTTCGGGCGGACTGCGGACGGGAAATGGACAGTGTGTACACCGCCATGATCTCCATAGGTCGCATGCGATTAATGTCAAAACAAGTACATTCCCGCAAGGCCCAGGCACATACGTACGTGCATATGTTTGTAGGGCCCTTCGTATCGGAAGACTGTTCGCACCCAGCGTGTCTGCTAGATAGTTGCTGTATGCTGGTGACTGAACACCGATCGCTTCATGGTTCGGGTTGCTACATAGAGTAGATATATTCGCACTAGATAGGGAAAAGTCGGAAAGTAAGTAGCGATGTAGCCCCTGTCGTAACTACGGACTAATACCCGAGGGCTATGGAGATGCAAATAAAGGCCAGACCTCCTGGAGCACTGGGTAGGTAATGAGTGAATTAGCGACTCAATGGATGTTGTGGATTTGGCCTCCAACTAGATGGGTGCTCAATTTATAGTAGCAAATCCAATACCAGTTGTGTAGGATGTGCGTGTGAATGTGAGAGGCCATAGTTAATGGCTGTGTTTTTATTCGCTGCTTAAGAAAGATCCAGAATATCCCAAACAAAAGGACTATGACAATTCCCTATCGAGGAGGAGGTCGATGCCTACAACTCTTACTCCATGTTCTGCTTCTTCCTCTCCTCGAAGATCTCGACGGCGAGCTCAGCAGCACGGACGCCAGAGATGGCCATGGAACCGAAGATTGGGCCCATACGGCAGGCTTTTATCACGAGCCAGTCATCATCGATTATGCTTGACCAGGGGGGAATGAAGGGGGAACTCACATCCGTCAGCCTCGGCCAACTCCATACCACCAATGATCATGCCGGGCACGACCTCACGGGTACCCTTGACAATCTGGTCCTCAGCCATCTTCATGTCGAGACCACGCATGCCTCCAAGCTTCTCGTAGGCGCCGATGGATACGAGACGCTTGATGGAGAAGGCTCCCCATGGGCCGTCGTGACCGGTGGTGGAGATGACCAGGGGAGCGTTGATGGTATTGGGGTCCATGCAGGATTGGTCCTGTTCGTCGATCAGTACTTCACTCACAGGGTACTAATGGGACATATGGTGGGGTAAAAATTCACATCGTGGTGCATGGTGACGAGAGTCCAGTTGGTGACAACACCGGCAATCCGGAGGTTGCCCTCCTCGTCCTTGCGGGTGATCAGGTCCTCAACACAGGTGGCGTTGAAGAGCTTGACGTTAGGGAAACGCAGGACCTTGGACAGAAGGGTGGAGGTGAAGAGAGCAGCATGCTTGACAACGACGTAGTCACCCTCCTCCTCGTAGGGAACGTCAATCTCGTCGAGGAACTTCTCGGCCGGTCGTCGCATGACCATGGCAGAGAAGAGCTGACCACCGAGCCAGGCACCACCACCTATACCGATTGCATCAGCCACAGGTCCATCGCCATGGATATACATGCGTTGAACCTACCAGGAGAGACGTTAGCCTCGATGATAGCGACCTTGAGGTCAGGGCGAGCCTTGGCCAGCTTGTAAGCAGCTGAAAGACCGCAGGAACCAGCACCGATGATGACGACGTCGGACTCGGCGTAGGTGTCGAGATCCTGGAAGTAGCGGCGGGTCATGGCACGGGAGACAGTGCTCTCACGGATGTGAGTGAATGAGAAGTTCTCCCATTTCTTTGCACTCTCGGTCTGGGGGTTGGTGGAGACGGCGTCGGCAACGGCAGCCTTGCCCTGAGGGAAGGCGGCTTCGACGGGGGACTCTACGAAAGTGGGGGCCATTGCTGATGTATATGACTGCTGAGAGTAAGCACAAACAGATCCCGAGGACCGGGAAAAGACAGAGGAAGGAGGAGGGGGAGGGGGGATGAAGCATGTTCCTTTTCGCAAGTATTATCTTGATCAAGTTATGACGGTATAATCTCAGAACGAACCGTCCCCCATCGCCCCTTCTTCTTCTTGCGAAGGAGACGGACCGATGACAGACAGAACGAACACCCGTTATGCTCTCACCAATGAACATTACCTTGATCACAGATAACCACTACTCAACGACAGGCAGCATGCCACACCGCCACCACCACCGCCGCATCACAATTGCTCGGTGAGAGGATTGGGTACATTTGAGGCTGTGTCGGAACTGTAAGTATTAGCAAAACCATTCAAACCAAGCTGAAGTGAGTCGAGAGTGAGAAACGTAGAGGAAGATATAGGGTGGTGGCTGCAGAAACAGCGTGTATACGAACGTATGGAAGCAGGTGTTGGTTTATTTGCGATGAGGATGAATTGAGATGGAAAAATGAGCACCGTCAAAATGGCGGACTTCGTCCTTTATATCCCCCTTCCCCCCAACCCTCCTTCATCTGCCAACTATGGCCCCACCTCCATTTCGAAGCGGGGTATGCAGCTACGTAAAAAAAAAAAAAAACTGCTCCTGAAACGGGGCATGTGTATCTTGTTCCGGGAAAAGTCTTGAATGCCCTACATACAGTAGTCTTTGGCCACCCAGTCTAATATACCCTACTCTTGGCGCCGCTAACTTTTGGTGTGGCGCAGTATCACCACGGGCAGCGCGCGACGTGCCCACTCTCGTCTCCCTGCTTCGACTAGCGCACGGCGAGCAGTGAATGGCGTACCGCAACTTTTCTACATTGCCATATATACGTGCACGATATAGGTCCATAAGACATCTGCTTGATCCCACTACAGGTACCCACATTAACACTGTGTGTAGTGATGTGAGGCGTTGTCTGGCATTCTATCGCCGTGTTCCTCTTGCTTAATTGTCCCGGTCTGTGTTGCGCATCCTCTTTACGCATCCTCTTCTTAGATAGACTCGCTTCAGAATGGGCTGTAATTTAAGGTACCTTGTGTCAATGGGCTGGATGTTTTGGCGGTATGTCCAACGGTAGGACTACAGCGTAAATACAATCGGAATATAATCTCTGGGCTGCTTCTGCAACCTGAGAGTTAGTGCGATTGCATGGCCGCATGGAATGTCATTGACTTGAAACCTCCGCAAGCACACTTTTGCTGAGCTACAATATGCATGACATGTGCCATGACGAGAGAGGTTCTGTTGGCATCACCACAGCAACGGACCAAGGACCTTCCATGTAGAGGAAAGCGTATCTAGGGAAGTTTGCACGCTAATTATTGTACAGACCAGGGCCTCGGTCATCGCCGTCAGCTGCTCAAGTGGAGAAACTAACGAGCGCAATTGTATCTGAACAAAACAGCTGATGGCCGGGGGGGGCCACCCCATAGTGCTGGTGGTGTCGGACCTGAGAGCACCTCTCCAAAGGTGTGCCCGGAGTGGAAGGCCCAGCAAAAGATCCTGTGGGTGGAGGTGAAGAAGGAGACCGGGAAGTGGAAGGACCGGTGGAAGATCCGGGACCCTGACGGACGAGAGGTGCAGCCGGGCGGTGCTGGACTTCCTAACTTCTAGGGATGCGGGGAGGCGGGGACCGGCTGGGGAAGAGGAGACAGCGAGCGAGGTGTCGGAGGCGGAGCTTCGGGAGTGGGAGGAGGAGCGGGGGGGCGGGGGACTACATTTATTGACTCCCATCGCGACTCGCTTTCCTCCACAACGGATGATGCTTGGAAGAATATGGACGAAATATGGGATCGAGGAGAGCATAATCGTATTTCCTTCATTTTGCGTGTGAATTTCTATATCACCTCACAACTGTGCTTTTTGTGGTGTGTTGCCGCAGTGTGGCGCTGTTGGCATTGAAAACTTTTACTAGCTAGTCTCTAATAGTTGTACAGGAGGAAATCTGCAGAACTATTTTCGTATATACACTAGATAGTTAAACCAATTTCGTACCCCCTGCATAGTTGTAGTTGTAATGCACGGAACTCCCTAAGGGTTCCATGTACAGATAGGTATGTAAACATTACCGTGGAGTTGGACGCAACATGTGTCGTGAAATCAGAGGGAGGGGAACAGATGCAACAGCAAATACTTTTGACGACGAATTGGCCGCTTTGGCGACCGGGGATAGTTAGATATTAACCCTAGCTGGCTGCTGGAGCCCCGACACTGAGACGCCTGGGGGCGGGCGTAGGTGGTGTAGTGGGGGATAAATAGCGGCCAACTGAGGATTGGAGATCACGGCGTGCACGGCAAAACCTGATCTTGGAAAGAGCATTGTCCATTCCGCAACCAGCAAGAGCCATTTCGCAAGGGCGACTGCCACCTGCGGTCGAAGCACCCCGTTAGGCTCGAGCTGACCGTGAGGCGATATGCCGAGATGAAGAGGATGCCAACAGTTCAGAAGGTGAGTTGAGAGTGAGAAGGAGAGGAGAGTCGACCGAAGTGTTATGGTAAGAAGCACTAACTAGATCCTCCAACGCCCGTCGCCTACAGCTGAAAACCGGCCCACAAAGTAAGATGACGATACGGAAAGAAAAAGAGTAACGAAAGCGAGGCAAAAGTATGCGGACAGATGACAGCGGAAATAAATACACGAGATGTGTGAAGCATCTTGCTGGTAAAAATGAAAACGAAAAACTCCTGGACAGGCAGAACAACACTGAAGAGAGGAAAAAAGAAAGAAGACAGAGAGAGGGGGGGGGATAATTCTCGAAACTGGCAAAAAAGCAGAATAACCATGCCCAGGATCTTCTCCCATCCCGGCGCCCGTTTCATAAGGTACATCATCAAAGCAAAGCAAGCAGTACAACCGCTACATCAAATCATTAAGGACATCGTCGTCAAGACTGTCTTTCCATTACATGATGATGATCTATGCATATAGCATGTCAGTACCGCTTCGGAGTGGAGAGAGTACGACCACATACCTCAATCAGTTTGTCAGTCAGAGCAGCACATCGATTCTCTCTGTCTACAGTCGTCTTGAACGATGTAGAAGTCCAGATTCCAGATAATCCGCAGTTATCCAGGAACGAGTTCAACTTCTCCTTCATGTTCTTCCGCTGGGGGAAAATCTGATTCTTGGATATGGCACACATCAGGGCGTTCGCTTCCTTAAGCAGAGCCCGGTTGTGAGAGGTTCCGAGGACGGTCTCCAGGTGATCGATCAGGTGGTCGTACCTGTGCGAACGAGATCTCAGTAATAGAAAAGAAACGGGAAATTTTTTTTGGGCCACACGAACATCAGCACCAGGACCTCAGGCCGCCTCTGCGCCATGTGCGTGAAGAACACCAAAGCATGTTTCTGTATGATCTCCTCACAAGTCTTGAAATCTATGATAGCCAAGACACCATTCAACAGCAGATTTCTCTCCGTCATCATCTCGATTGGAGGGATGTTTGACCACACGTTGATGTCCGAATCGTCGTATGCCAATCCGACCATCCAGAGAAGCTCTTTGATATCGCTCGGATTTGCCGCGCGCGTTACGACCATCGCCAGGTAAGGTGGTATAGGAGTATCCTTGGTCCAGCGTGCCAGCTCCGGCATGTTTGCTGCACCGACTTCCACGAAAGCTGTAAGGGCGCTAACGGCGGCAGGTTTTGTGGATGGGCTTTGGAGGCCCTTCGTCAGTGTTGCAGCCATTGCGAAATGGAAATTGTCAACATCGAACTTGATCCCATAGAGCTCGTCGATATCCAGAGCAGCCTCGTCTACCAACACTTTCCCTTGCAGAAGCACATGACTTAGTTTGTTGTTCTTGAATTCGCCCGATTTGGCAAGTGTCCGAAGGGTGGCTTCTAAGAGACCTGCTGAGCAATTGAATACCATTCCGGAGCCCAGACGGACTAATGACACCGCAACCCAGAACAATTGATGCAGGTACCGAGAAGTTGGCGAGAGGTTGTCCATCATCTTTGTCAAGCTTGAGATGATGCTGGTTAACATCTCGTTGTCTCCGTTTTCGATAAACCGAATCAGGGCATTGCGCAGGACCACCAGCACTTGATAGAGCAAGTCGTCGTCAACATCCTCTCGCGCCAAACATCCCATTACTGCGAACGCTCGTGGTTGGATGGCCGGGTTGCTTTGGAAGGCAGTACTCGCTACCAAACTCATCCATCGAGCTCGCCAGATGTTTGCCATGTCCATCGTTGGTGCGGCAACAGCAATTATGTCGAGAAGCAAATTCGTAATCTGTTCCATCGAAGTCGACGTAGCATTTTCGGACCGCTGTTCCTGGATCGCGGTGGCATCCCTCGATGTCGGTCTGTTCAAGCTGAAGAGTAAACGCATCTTTGGCTCGTTGAGAGAGACCAAAACCTGTTTCAATTGTGCTAGATTGGAATCCTCCAATGGGAATGACGTCGATATGGAGTGAACGGTGTTCACCAACAGGCTGTGAACTGCCACACGGACCGGGGACTGGCCACAATTGACAACCATCGTGATGACATGAAAGAGCTCAGGCAAGAACATCTGCGCCTGGATACGGCTGTCGAAGGAGATTGCGAGGCATATCTCAAGCAGCACGCAAATCTCATTCCAGGCATGATTATCGACAAGGTGGCGTGTTGCGCGAAGTGTCGATTTATTGAGAGCCTTCCGGAGTCTCGCGATGACCTTGCTGCGGATTGTGAGAGTCTCGAAGGACGAACATATGGACCCAATGGTTTCGGCTCCGTCCGACCCGAACCCAAAGTTCATGGCAGCCTTGATCAATTCTTCTAGGAACACGTCCAGGAGACCTTCGTCTTTGCCGATGATGAACCAGGCGTTCTGCTGAAACGATGTGTAGAGCTTAGGCTCTTTCACGGTTATGTCGATGATCTTCCGTGCGATTACAGCCAGTCTCTCACGACCCCTTTCGGGATCATCGCCACCCATCAAAACATGCGAGTGAAGGTTGGCGAGCCATGGCGCCATGTAGAGAATGTTCAGAGGACGTTGCCGGGGATGCGACTTATCCCAACCAATGAAGAACTCGGTGAGGAAGTCAAAGGTGAGCTGGGGTTCCGTAGCAGCCAGTTTCTCGCTCACACCGACAATGAGTGTCACAGCATCAGGGGGTATGCTCAGACCTGATACCAATTGATTAGCAGCAAACAGAACATGTCAGACGGCCGTTCTAACTAACCTTTGGCATTCACAAATTGTCTGTCAAGGTTGAACTTGAATGCCTGGCAGAGGGCGCACAATAGATTATACGCGGCAAGACGCAGAGCGGGATCAACGCTAGCCATGTTCATCAATGAAATGTTGAGCATCGTGCCCGGAACATCCTCTGGCCTGATCGTCCTCTCGCTGAGTTTAGAAGGTTTATTATCGTTGGAGTACTTGGCTTTCGAGGACTTGAGAGTCTTGAGGATATCATTCTTCTTCGGGCTTGAGAAGTACATGGATGTCTTTCCGCCATCGGTCTTGATTCCAAATGCGTTTTCCTCATCGGTGTGGTAAGCCGCGTTTGCTTCTTCAACATCCGAGAGCCTGAAGATGTCGTTCACGTTAACTGGGTTCCTAAATCCCGGGTACAGCTCTTGTCGTTTGACAGGCGTGATCTGAATGTACTGACTGCCAACCCTAAAAATGACATCCGTGTTGCCCTTGGTCATCGACAACCTGGTGATGTTGTGAAAGACGTATCTCGAGTCGCTTAGGAAGCTCATCGTTTCCTTCGGTAGATGCAAACTCCCCAGATTGAAATGTTGTTGCAGGTCCCCCACGCTGCCTAATATGATGAATTCGATTTGGCTGGGGTTCCATGGGTTGTTTTCATCTTTCACTGCATGCCGCAGCGCTCGTCTCATGAACTTGCGATATGCACTGTTCATGTTGTAGACGTACAACCGTGTGTAATTCTTGATCATCTCTGGTGGCATAAGGGAATCAATTTTCCTGTAGACCTCATCCGGCAATTCGTTGTTAAGACTGTAGCACGTCGCATCAACAAGTACAGCGAAAGGCTTGTGCCACATCCGGCTTGCGATCTTCGAGAATCAGCATCTAGCATATTGCATCCGTTCTAACAAAGGACCAACCTTGAGATAGCAGTATGCTAGCAAATCTGGATCAACGGTCTCAATGTTGATGTTCCGTTGTACGAAGCAGATAACCGACATTCCGTCCTTGGTTTCGCCTCCGTCGTACACTATCCTCGCCGATAGGATGCTTTCAACGCTGCGGCCAGAGTTCCTCAGCATGAAATGCTGATACCGTGAGTATGCTGGTTGAACGCTCCCGGTAATCTGAGGCCTCCCGAGGGAGATATCGAGCGGTGGGGCACCAAGAGTCGAGATCAATGCCGAGAACTTGTTGATCGAAATCTGCAGCTCGGAAGGAGGCAGTTCGCTGAATGACTTGTCTCCATTCGGACGTTGTAGTCTTGCTTTCTCCTCGAAAACAAGCTTGTGACGGACTGTCTCCCAATGATCGTACAGGAATCGATGCAACGCCACACTGCTACCGAAATCGAAGGACTCCTGAAGTTGGATGACCTCTTTGACCTTTGACGGGGTAGATATATTACGGAGGAAATTGATGACTTCACAGATATTTCCAGTTAGGAAGTCATTGAGAGGGATCATGTACGCTTCCTTCGCGCCAAAGAGGACATTGTTGGCTAGATTTTGGATGATCTTCGCAATCAACATCAGTCCTCTCCGCATCTCTTTTGTAGGTACCATGTCGACTAAGCCCTCAGAATCTGGAGCGACGATGGCCGGGCAAAAGAACCGAAGAAAGATGAAAGCGCCCACAGCGGTGTATTTGGCCTCGGGAAAACGGTCCGCAACGCACGAGCTGATGGTGTGGCAGATTCTACGGAACGAGTCCGGAAGGTAGGGCCCCGACTTCGTGATCTCGCCGATGAATTTCTTCGCAATCACCCGTAGTTGCTCCTCGTTTGCGTACAGCACCTCTGGGCATGACGTTCGTGCGGGATCCAATTCGAGGTCCAAAACCGAGGACGAGCGGATCAGCCGTTCGATCGTTTCCTGTAGCACTTTCTTGAGATAGTCTGAGCCTTTCCATTTGGCGAACACGGACAGCATCTTGGTAGCCACACAGTTCCGTCGGAGAAGCTCGGATTCACTCTCGGTATTGGCCACCTCTTGTTCAATGAGCGCCTTCAGCAATGTCAACCCCAAGCCGCGCGAATCGAAGATATTTAGTAGAGCCACCGTGAGTTCGTCGACTTCACTACTCGGACAGCACTCGCACAAGGCCAGTGCAAACTTCAGATCGTTGACAAGTAGCTGTTGGGTAAACGTTGTTAATGGCTGGCGAGAAAATAGCGAGAAAGTCAATAACTCACATCGATCAACTTCTCGTACTTCTCTCCAATGGCGGAGTCGCCAAGTGCGCCAAATTCAGTTCCTTGAGTCAAGATGTTGGTGAGGACATGCATGAAAGCCGTTCTGGTCTCCAAAGACTCATGGTAGCCGATTTCCAGGGAAAACTTCAGACCGACGTCTACGTTCGCACTTAGGAGGTTGGAGAGGGCTTGAATAGCCAATTCCTGGAACGAGGCAGCGTCATCCCTAGCCAACGATGCAGTCTGAAGGTCTTTGCGACGGTCACCCTCGAGTTGACTAAAGTCGAGCAATGAGAGAAAGGAAGTGAAATAGCTGCAAAACATTTGAGAGCGTGCATCTACTACATCCGCATCATGAGAGGAATCGGGCGGTTGGAGCGGCAAGCGATACAACAGATTGACCAGAGCTCGCAGACATGCTCTGTCAAGATCCCTCTGCAAACGAACGAACTCGTCTCGTCTGAACCCTTGACCAACATACGCGCTCTCGGCTTTGGACGGCCTCATCCACTCCGACAAGATCTGCAGCAGGCTGTTTCGCACGCGGACATCTTGCCTTAGATTGACGATTTCCTTCTTCCGTGCTACCAGCTCGACAAGATTACACATTCTGATCTTGATGCGGAGAGCCGTGTAGTCCTCCTTCAAGGTATGCAGATACCGAGCTAAACTTAGGGTCATCGCTCCCAGATCCACAGTGAGGAATGTGTCCTGTGCGTCCTCCAGCCGTTCGACGATAGTCTTCAGTAACGAGCAAACCTGCTCCGCGAATAATGTCCGACACTCGCTGACGGCGTCCATTAGCGGGTCAAGCACGATGTTAAGTTCCGTTTCCAACGATCGAAAGAGTTGCAAGTAGAGCCTGGGATTAAGTTCCGTCCCAAGCACCTCCCGTATGTTTTCTCGGACGCTGACGAGCTTGCAAACTAGCAACTGCAGACACTGTTTCATGAACTGCTCCAGTAGTGACATGGAATCACCATCGCTCGTGATCCGGTCGATCCATTTTAGGCCAACCATAGTCGCGTCGGCAACCCTCATATGTGGAGGGACATGAGCGGGAACGTCGGCAATACAACAACCGCCAATGGATGCCAGGAATCCGGAGTAATTTCGCCATTCGGCATGGAGCCGATCTTCCAATCGACCGGAAACAGCAACTCCCTGGGAGAGTATGTGTTTGCAGAGGGTCCTCCACCTTGAGAAGACCGACTCCCAGGCAGTTAATATCCCGGGGCTCGGGACGGACATTCTCGTCAGGAGTTTCCTTAACCGTTTCTGGAACGCCACCGGTCCGGTGATCCGGAAGGTCTGCAACGAAAGTTCCGAATAAACAGGGAAATTCCTCATCAGCGTCAAATTGGACCTGGCCAGATCCTCTGGATTCTCGGTCAACCGGCCTTCCTCGCAGAGCAATGCGATTGCATGCGTTGTGACCGAGCAGATGTCCAAATCGCTCGAACAAAGGAGAACCAGGAAAGATATTTCAAGCGAAACATTGGCCTTGATTCTCTCGGGAATATCGGAACCACCAATGGTGAAATCCTGACTGAAAGGTAGGTCATCCTCGTCGCCATTAGAAGTGCTCGCGGCAGTTTTGAGTATCTTTCGAGACTGTATGATTTTGACCCGTGTCTCGAGGTAACCGTGAACTAGTTCCAACATGCTCTTAAGGCCCGGGTCACGGAAATCGAAGTCCAAGAGTTTTTTGGAGAGCGTTGCTACAATTGCGGATCTAGGACAGCACGTCAGCCACGAACACCAGTATTTCCGACGCATGCAGCTCACGTTGCCGTCCAGAAGAATTCAAGCACTTTGTCGTCATTTTCCTGAAGTCCCTCCATGCGCGTTGCAACCTGGAATGCTTCTGGCGACAATAACCTCCGGGCGAAGATGACAGTAGAGTTCCGCACAAATTCGTCGTCATCACAGATCAACTTGAGGATAGAATCGATTGATTTTTCGAGCATTTGATCCCACTGCTCTCCATAGGCATGAAGGCTCTCATAAAGGAGTAGCGGACGGATCTTGAGTAGTTCGAGTAACTGGTAGAGAAGCTCGATGGATCCGATGCTGTCTGTGGATATATTCTTGTGACGCATTTTTTCCATGATCGCTCCATTATTGAACGACGAGGTTCCAGCGCTCACGGCCTTTCGCATGCTGGATATACCGTGGAGGTACTCCCTCAACTCAGATGCGATGGCTTCGAACAACAGTGAGTACTGTTCCGGGTTAGGCTGGCTCGCAAGAACCGCTGCACCGGCGAAGACGGTGATCTTGAAAGACATCGGAGAATTCTTGTCCAAGCACCTCGGGACCAGATGCTCCACCACCAAATCGGGCGATAGCTTTGCCAGGCTGACGAATGCCTTTATCAGGACGTCTCGGTCCATAGTATCATCCACCGCCGGTGGGCCAAGGGAAGGTTTCTTGAAAATCTCTTCCCTCATGTCGTTCTGGATATCCAGTGCGAAGCTCAACAGGGCGCTATCGGTGTCGTTGGTAAATAAACTCCCGGCCCGGCATATTGTGATGAGGCATGAAGCTGCTATATCCGCGGATTTAGGTTGTCGTAAGGCTTGTCGCAAGTTATTCAGGAACACGATTTTCTTCGCTAGGGAGCTGCCACGCTGCGATCCACTCATGTCCGCATGCACAAAGATCTCTGGAAGCAGAAGGACTAAGGCCGTCTGTAATGGCCAGATGACGGCCCTCCGTTTCGTGCCATCGGTTAGCGAACCGGCAAAATCGAACAACACATCCGCTCCACCTTCCAGCCGTTGTTGCGATTGATGCAACTGTACAAAATCCCTAGGATGGGAATCGATCCACTTATGGATCGCCTCCGGTAGCAGCGTAGCAAAAGTATTCTGTGATGACTTCCGTAGAGGCAGGAAGCTTCCACTGATCTCCTGAAGCACCAGGGAGAGCTTCTTCTGGTTCAGTGACAAGTGTGCTATGAACTGTAGTCCGCTAGCATCCAAGTCTTCTGCACTTTGCCGCAATGTCTTTAGCTTCGCCCTCATGGTCTGATATACAAGCGGCCAGTTCGAGGCACTGAGAAATTCGATGACTTTGAACGTGGCCTTGTCCAACTCGCTCGGTTTCTTCGGAAGTCCATCCAAGCTTCGCTCCTCCGCTTGGGGGCCCTTCCCCGCTTGTATCTCGTCGACGTTGGGGCTCGATGTCAACTTCAACAATAGGTCCATGGTATATCTGGCCTGCCCGTCGTCCAATGGTGGAGGGTCCACGTCTCGTCGCCTGGATTTTCGCCGCGGTACTGCCCCGTTGGTTGTAGTATCGTCGCTCGGGGAGCTCGGTTTCCGCGACGTATCGGCCGCATCCCAATTCGCAGCCGTGCAGTCAGCCAAAAGCTCCACCAGGTACGTCTGGGTCAGGAGCACGAGTTGCGGTCGGTTCCTCGGCGAAAGCTGCTCGTATGGCTGCAATGGAATTTCGTCAACATTGTCCTACATATCTCTCTCCCGCGCTTCGGGGGGTGTGGGAGAGAGGGGTTGGGAACGGGAGTGTCAATGAACCCTCGATATGCTGTCCAATTGATTCACAATAGCCGCTACTAATATGTCGAGCTGCGACTTTGCTATCTCAATCATGGTGCGACGCGACAGCGCCACAACCTCGTCGCGTCGAACATCGTTCAAATCATCCCCAGTCCTATTAGGAAGCTATACCTCGAGTCAGCGACCGATCCTTCTCCCCCAAAGCCGACCCCGATATTTTCCCTCCATTGAATACACACCCTCGCCGAGAGCCGCTCCAGTAATGTCTGCACCAGCTTCCGATCCCCGTCCATGGGAGGCAATTGCGCGTGAGCACCGTATCGTCTCTGCGCGTGAGGGGGAGGTGGCGGATCGTTCGCTCGAAACTATGGATCGGCTCTTGGGGGATCGCACGGGTAGGTTATTCGTTTTCGCTCTTTCAACCGGCTATGGACATTGACTCTTCGGACAGGAGGCAGGGCGGGGGCGGGCTGGCGGAGCACGGAAAGGTGAGACAGGTTGAGTTCTGCTGTGCGATCAAGAGAGCAGGAAGTTTCGTAGGTGAGATGAACTGTAGGTGAGATGAACTGTAGGTGGGTTGCTCGCACGCAGATTAGATACATATAGAGGGCGCACGCTAAGGAAAGGCCGGATGGGCTCACGTAGAATATGACAAGCATGTAGAATATGACAAGCGGACACCCATGTGAGGTCTACACTGGTCATAAGGTTACTTAAAGGAAGGAGAAATACGCGTAGAGAACAGTGCAAGAAGAACCTTTGGTCGCCAAGATTAGACCGTTTCTCCAGTGCATATAGTTGGTGGCGTCGGGAAACCAGCCCGCCCACTCCCTCCTGTCCCATCTTTACATATCGCTTCGCGCACTCAGCACCGCAGCCGCTGAAAATCAGACCCATCTACCCACAACCGTTCGCCTCCGGTCTCCATCATGCTCCCTCACTCTGAGGAGAACGGATCTGACAAACCTGGTCCTCTCCGAGCCCCTTCAGATGACCGATCAACACATCCAAGGGGCCGCATGCCCGCGAATGCAGCCCCCACTCGGCATCCCACCACACGTCAGCCTAGGTACTACCCCTCCAATCGAATCCCCAGAAAACCGCAAGTACCCTACTGACATCCAGTCCAAGATCCCGATGCCCGATGCCGGATGCCGAGGTTTCAGCGCGTGGACTACTCCTAACCGAGAGCAAAGGCACTTCTCATGAAGCACCCACAGAAACCCCGACGAGCCGTTCTAGAAAGGGAGGAATGTGCCGGTTGGGATGGTGGTGGGGAAGAAGCTCTTCAATCAACGATCACTACCGAGCAATTCATGCTATCTATGTATGTCATACGCATGGGGAGTAGCCTGCTGCAAGTACCTAACTGGTTTATGAATCGATCACCTACCTGCCCGGTCCGTGCTGAGATGAGGGTGGAGATATCGACATCCTGGACACCGCCCGGCGCTTCACGTTGGAATGGGGTCCGAAGCAACAACGCGAATGCTCTATCCTTTATCTATACTATATACCTTCCAGTCATCGCGACTTACCGTTTCGCGTGGGCCGGCTGCCAGCGACATAACCGCAAGGTACACGGGTCGACCACCGTGCCGAACAAAGTCCTCCATGGTTCGATCTCCACTAAATTCCCGGCAGCGGGCTTTCTTCGCCGAGATAAATAGATAGATATGTAGAAACCAGACGCTTTTCCTATCCCTCACGATATGTAGGCGTGCAGGTCGCGCACGCTCCACATTCTAGCCCGATCCGAGCCCTCCCCCATCCCCCGCCGCGTTGCCGAAAGTCGATCTTCCTGCCAACGCGCTCACGTTCTCGGAACCGTTCTTTTTTCCCCTAGCGGATGACGCCACTCGCAATTTACCCGAACCGGACAAGAGAAGAACTTCTCCGAATCCAGCACGCGCACGCAACCGTGACACCAGGAGCAGCGGCTACTTGCAACCACTCTAAACGCCGCAGCCGAGACCCGTCACTCATTGTTGGGCGTCCCCATATAGGGTGTATTGTACATACTAGCACACACAATGCGGGGTAGGTGGCTATCCTACGCGCCGCGTCGAGTCGCGCATTCTACGTTTAGTTGCATGAGCCCGTCGAAACGACCGAACGAAACGCATAAACCAATAGAAGAGGGCATAAGTGAGCATTTGATCGCACGTTCCGCGCGGAACTGTGGATGCAGAGATCAGTTCGGTGGATCGGGGGGATGAGGGCATTTGAGCCCGAGATTGTACATTCTAGCTATGGTTATCGGGGTTATTGTACACACGTACGAAGAGCCGATAAGTGTTCGGCACTCCGTATCAGAACACGGTGAGTTCACCGTGAACCTGAAACACGACTGCGCAGCTCCTAACCAACTTGAAGAAACACGGAATTCAGTTCCGCTGCTGCCTAGAGTGCGCATCGATGATCTGGTTATCCATCGCCAGACAGACATGGTCTTTCGTCTATACCTGAACCGAAATCAATCTACTGTAATGCTGCTCTGGCAGTCCGGAGTGCAAAAGAGAAAAAAAAAAAAAATCTCCCCCCCCCCCCCCAGCTCAGAAATGGGGGACACCCGCACTAGCCATCAGTAGATTTGCAATACTCGCCAGCCCCTCGCCGAGGATCAACCCGCTCGCCAGGACCACCGGCACGGTCCGCTCCTCACTGCCCAATCTCTTACTCCACCACCACTGCAATCCACCGCCCACCGCTCTCGCAAGCGTAAACGATGGGGTGTTGTACATGCCCACCGCTACGGCGATGCCACTTGGAACCCAGGGATTTCCCTTCATCACCCAGCCCCTCAGGGTCGTGGTCACGGTAAAGATGGCCGCGAAGCCCATCGCGAAGCCCCACGCGCCATCGGGAAGTCCTTTGCCGTATACCAGTCTCGAGCAATCGATCCAGACGTGCGCCGTGGGCACTTGAAATAGATCACCGGGGATGGGATATACCGCCGAGTAGATCCTGTAAGCCCATGCCGATACCACGGCGCCAAAGATGCTGCCGATCAATTGTCCGTAGAACTGTGCTCGCGGCGCAGCGCCAATTATGTGTCCGGTCTTGAGATCCTGCATGATGTCGCCGGCCTGCTGTGCGCCTGCCTCCGATACGGCGCCGACGACGAGGTTGATCGCTACCGCGGCGGGGTTTGAGGCGGGAACGATAAGCGCAAAGATCAGTTGCGTGAGCTTGGAAATGCCGGAAACAGGGTTGAGATCGGTTTGACCTGATGGAGGATTAGCATGTTGAGGATGCAGTAAACGGAGCGCTGTGGCCTACCCAATGCGCGCACGCCCATGACACTGAGAACCAAGGCGAGAAAGAACGCAACGACAGTTGCGTACAGTGGGACCTGTCCAAACACAAACCTGATAGCGACAACGCAAAGAATTCCCGACGCCACCAGGCCCCAGGCTACTACCCACATAGGTACCAGGAAAGAGGGATCCGCGTCCTGCTCCGGGATATCATCATCGTCGGGCTTCCGACGCCGGCGAGGACCAAAGGACCGAGCTGGAATGTCCTCTTCTTCTTCCTCCGGTAGAGCCTCGTAGTCGCCCTGCCAGCCCCGGGACCGTTTCCTGTCCAGTACGGAACGGATCGCGGGTTCGAATAGGATGCCCGATAACGAAATGATGCTATCTGCAAGCATGATCGCCAAACTCACCCATACGAGCCATCCTCTGCTGCCTGTTGCCCAGTCACCAACGGGACCCGGTGCCCATCCACTATTCTTAGCCAACGGGCTCAGAATTCCCCACCCCAAAAACGCCCCAAACAGCATGTGGGCGGTCGTTTGCGGTCCCATGATTATCCCCTGACCAACATATGCTGGGCTCGGGTTGAGAGTCCAAAGCCAGTGGTTGGCCGCAGCAAACCCAAAGATTGGCAGATCACGGATGCCAGGAAAGAAGTATGAGAACAGGGTCTGCGATCGGTCAGCGTTCGATACCCGTCCCCATTACAATCTGACTCACGTAGACACCGCTCACTGCGAAAGAATAGGAAAGCATCCTGGTCTGCTTCCTCCAGCCGGATGTATCACCATGATCAATGTTATCCGCTTCAGTAATGTCCGCAATCAGAATTGTGGTCTGCGACGGCAGCGGAGTTGCAGACTGTGCGCGGAGTACATCCTTTTTATCACCGTGCAGGACCGAAATCCTGTGAACGTGAGCTTGGCGGCCGGGTGAGACGGTGGGGGCGCAGCCTACATCAAAGCCGTAGCTGTTCCGGAAGGGAATTTCAGCTTCTCCCGTATGATGACTTGCTTTCTCAGCGGAACAGCAAAAAAGACGCCAAAGAAGGCGACACCGAGGCCCCAGAAGATCAGCTTTGGTGTGGAGACAAATACCGGGCCACCTTCTGCGGGCTTGAGGAGACGTTCAAGGGCGGGAATCACGCCTTGATGGCAAATCAGCGAAATTCCGTATCGCGAAGACCACCTTAAGGTGCCCACCGACAAAGCCAGCGCTAAGTGGCATAGAGCCCACTGCGACGGCGACAGTCTGCATCAACACGTTCTCCACGGGGGTGAACGGATAATCGAGTCTGTGGGCCAGAGTCTTGAATATCGCGAACCCAATCAATGACGCGGGCATCGACATCATGGAGACCCAGCCCGCTATAAAAAAAAAATAGTTCCCTTAGTGTCGCCGCTAGCTCCGCACTCCAAGAAGACCCACTTTGAAGTCCAAAATACATGTTCGAGAAACACACGACGGTGCCAACCGCCAGGCCAGCCAGGACGGCTCGACCAGTGAACTGGCAATCATCTCGTGTCTTGTTGTAAGGGCTCCGTTGCTGCCCTCCTGACAATGTCGAGGTCTCCAGATCGCTGCCCCTGGCGGGTGAAGTGCCGGAAACTGTCACCTCGAGATCGCGACGCGTAGAGATGGTATCAACGTTGTCGGAGGAGAAAGGGACGAAGGAGATTGCAGCTGGTAGGTCCGGGGCAGACCTCTTTCGAAACGTCATGGCTGTGGATCCGAAGTTCCACCGACGTTTCTGAGATAACTAGCAAATTAATCGATGATGGATGACATGAGCGGCTCTTCGGGTATATAGCATCCCTAAAAACCCAGAGGGCTGCATGTATCTAGCCAGGGTTGAGGCAAACGCCATTATGACTCCACGGGCATCCGACCCCCACTTCCGAGCAACGAAGGATGTCCACTCGCCATTTTCATCGCAACTTTCCTCTGTGCTTTTCGGTCGCCTACGAGATGGCGGTCCCGACTGCTCTGTTTCGGGTGGAATAGATACCATACTAACCAATCGACACACACCCATTGCCACTTGTATGTAAGTATGTATCAAGACAACCACCCAGATGGTTGCGCCTCCACGCCCACCGCCAGTAGTACTCTATCGCCAAGCTCTGTGTTGGGGCGGAGAAGGATGGCAAGAATGACGGAAGAGGGATATCGATCGGACTCACCTTTCTAACTGGGTGTAAGGATCAACAACCGTACTCACTCAAACACACTGTTTGCGCTCGCGACCAGAACAGAAGACAATATCTATGACCGCCAGCAGCCTAGGCGTTTGGCTCGACTCTGGAGGCTGGAGCACCCGAGACCTCAAGCTCCTCCCAAGGCGGCATTCCCTATGTCATAAGACCCAATAGTAGCGAACGCGCCTCATTTTGCGATATAGAAATCGCCTCAAGACACTTAGTTCGGACCTTTCATAGTTATTAGGGCGGCTGTACAGCTGCGCAGGTCCCGCGCACCCACCCGTTGGGAGAGATAGGCATGTGCCATGTTCTACAGGAGAAAGTTCGCAGTTCTCATGAACAAGGCTGTGTAGGTTGCACTCAGCGCTCCATAGCCGCCTAAGCGAACCTCATGATCGACTCACTACATGTCACGCATTCGCGACCGCACCGCCCACAGCCATACTGGACTCGATAAGCCCTTTTTTGTCCGGTAATTGACTATCTTGACTCTATGCGCAGCACCATGGAGTCATGCGCAGTTTTATCTGCAGGCGTACTGACAACAGTTCGCCGCTGGTCATATAGATGGATATAAAATGGACCTCCTTCGCATACTAGCATAGTTGGCCATCATACGTTATCACCGTACGGTACCACCATACAACACCACCATACAACACCACCATACAACACCACCGTACAACACCCGTATCACATCGGTACATTGATCCATCCATCCATCGCCCTACCTACATTTCACATCCGATGTCTACTTCTACCCCGCTCATCCTCTACCTCCTCGTTGCCAGTACTCGACTCGCCAACGCCCATATCATCAGGCGCAAGGGCGGTGGTGGAGGTGGCGGTGGCGGTGGTGGAGCGCGCGGCGCATCCGTTGCCGCCAGCGGTGGTAGCGCTGGCAGTAGCGGCGGGTCCGAATCGTTGACCCACGAACAATGGTCACTTATCTTCGCCATTGTCGGCTCGATCTGCGGCGTCATCCTCGCTGCAATCGTCGGTTTCAGAGTCTACTGGTGTATCCGGGCACGGAGACGAGCAGCCGCGGTCCGTCAACACTTCGAGAAGCATGCGCGGTATTCATACGTGAGCAGTGGTCGCCCTTTTACCACCTGTGGTGCCGCAGCTGCAGCCGGTGTGCGCAAGCCCGAACGAACATATATACGGCTTTAAAGCCTATATCTCCTTCACGTCTTCGCGATCACGATTTCTACGACTTTTGGGGGGTTTTGGATCTGTACGAGTACTAGAGTCTGGCTGGGTTGTTTGTATGATTATATGTGTATGACTATGTCTTGTGGTTCTTTTGGTTGGAGTTTTGGGATTACTCGCGGATTCTGTATTAGATACTATTTAGATTTTCAACGATAGAGAAACGACCGATATAAGTAATTCTAGATACTTTATAGTCGAGGGGGAGTAAAAATTGTGGTATTGCTATCATATCATGGACGAAGTGGTAGCGATATAGTATCAACACGGTCAAAATACGTGTTTCTCATGTCCTGATGCGATAGCAATATGCGTCCAGCGGGAGACAACGTTTTTTTACCCCCACCCTTGAACTATATTCACTTGATTGATATTTTTTTTCCAATGCAAGTTTCAGGGTGACATTGCGCCACGGGGTTTTCCGGGCTGTACGTCGCTGCTCGGGTGTAACAAGGATCGTTCGGCTATGGGTTTTCGGAGGGCAGTGTGGTCTGGATGCAGCTTAGGTGTGATGAGCTCGGAAGAGTTTGAACGTGGGTGTTTTCACGGAACGTCCCGGGTGCCCTTCACCCTCCGGGCTCCTATCATATTTCGCTCACTGTCTAACTCCGAGCCATCAAATGAACGTCGATCACTGAGAGAAAGATTGAAGACTACAATATTACACTGAGTATCACTCGTTACATAATAAGTGCCACCGGTCGTTACCGTGCATTTGTAAGTGTGTATTGTTTTGGTAGGAAGTGGCGCTGTATAGAACCGGTTGGCAGAATCTCTCTGACCGACCAAGGCGGGAAAGGAGTGCGTAGTGCGTCCACCATAGTCTTAACTAGGCTGTATGCGAAATAAATCGATGGTCTCCTCCAGACGGTGTGGTTTCGGATGGAGAGTAAGACAAGCCCTCAGCCCAACGGATGCTGTCTGTAAAGCTGTTCCGTCTCATCGGGTGTATCGAACCGTGTATCCGGCCGCAACTAGATCCGGTCGGCCTAAGATGACAGACGCTCGTCCGAGTGACCAGATATGTCGGTCGAAGCTCCCGCCCGTAGTGCCGTCCAACCAGGATTCCCATCTCCAAAGGCCTGTGTGAAGCCCGGTTTCACTGCTCTGTTTGAGCATCAATAACTTGGCTATAAATGTACGTAGTCGAGCCTCAGCTTCGACTCGCATCCAACTACATTACAACAAGTAGGATCTGCTCTGCAGAATCACGCCAAGCTAAATCTGGTAACTACCCCACCTTATTTCCCCCGCGTTTTCGGAACAGAGCACACAGCTGAACCATCACCACTGAAAGATTGCGGAATCGCACTTTTTCTTCCGGCAATACATTCATCCTGTGCTACTGCCGTCTCTCTCACCGGAACGAACTTCAACTTCGAGAACTAACCGTTTGCTCGGCCGGGTGTTTGTGTGACATCGTGCGAGACCCTGTAGTAGGTATTTTGTGGCCCTGACTGACACTCGAAATTTTTTACTGCTGTTTGCTTCAGAGGATGTCAAAACTCGTTCGCTAACTCACAAGTTCCTCGCCACCAAAGCCGCTACCCTCATCACCTCCATTCCTCTACCTTTGCCAGAATTCGCTTCTTACACACGTCACAGAAGCAATGGCCTCCGATCCGAGCGTTGCTGTAGTTCAGATCCTGGGCAAGGACACTATTCGGGTCGGGTATGATCTGAACAAGACAATCGCGGCCGATCTCCTGCAAAACATCCCCTCTTCTACCTATGTCCTCATTACCGATACCAATATCGGACCTCTCCACGTCCCTCGGTTCGAAGATGCCTTCAACGCCGAATTGGCGCGAGCAAGCTCCGAGGCGCGGCTTCTCAAGTTCCTGGTCTCCCCTGGAGAGTACGCCAAATCTCGAACAACAAAAGCTGAAGTTGAGGATTGGATGCTCTCGCAAAGTTGCACTCGGGATACGGTCGTGATTGCGCTCGGAGGAGGCGTCATCGGTGACATGATCGGCTACGTGGCGGCGACCTTCATGCGTGGCGTCAAGCTCGTCCAGGTCCCTACGACCCTGCTGGCCATGGTCGACTCAAGCATCGGCGGCAAGACCGCTATCGATTGCCCCTCCGGAAAGAACCTGATTGGTTCTTTCTGGCAGCCCGAGCGTGTGTATATCGATCTGCAGTTCTTGGAGACTCTGCCGGAGAGAGAGTTCATCAATGGAATGGCGGAGGTCATCAAGGTGAGCTGATTCTGTCGCGACAAATTGTCAGCTGCTAACCCGAAAGACCGCGGCGATCTGGGACGAAGAGGAGTTTTCTAGACTAGAGAAGAACGCCGGATTAATCCTAGAGACAGTGAAAGGCAATGGCGCAGGAGGTAAGCTAACGAAAGGCCCCGGAGAGCGATTGATGAAATTGCTAACGAAAGACAGAGCACAAGCGTATCGACAAGGTGCAGGAAGTTTTCAAGAGTGTTGTTCTCGGCTCAGTTCGTGTCAAAGCTCATGTTGTTTCCGCCGACGAGCGGGAGAGTGGTCTTCGAAATCTGTTGAATTTCGGCCATTCCATTGGACATGCCATCGAGGCCATTCTTTTTCCTCAGGTGCTTCATGGCGAATGCGTATCGATCGGAATGGTCCGAGAGGCTGAGTTGGCCCGCCATTTGGGCGTTCTGAAGCCCGGGGCTGTCGCACGTTTGTCGAAATGTCTTACAAGCTACGGTCTCCCCACATCGCTTGAAGACAAACGCGTCAAGAAGCTCACCGGTGGAAAACATTGCGATGTCGACAGAACGCTGTCGATCATGGGAGTTGACAAAAAGAACGACGGCCGCAAGAAGAAGATTGTCCTGCTGTCCGGCATTGGACGGACATACGAAAAGAAGGCTTCCGTGGTACATGATGACTCTATCAGGGTCATCCTGTCGCCAAGTGTCGTTGTCAACTCCCAGAAAAACGCTCCCAAGGAACTGGAGATTACACCCCCGGGATCCAAGTCTATCTCGAACCGCGCCCTAGTTCTCGCAGCTCTTGGTCACGGCACGTGTCGCATCAAGAATCTCTTGCACTCCGATGACACCGAGCACATGCTCACGGCGCTTGAGCAGCTCGGCGGGATCACCTACTCTTGGGAAGAAGATGGGGATGTGCTTGTTGTAAACGGAAATGGTGGAAAGCTCACCGCCTGTGAGAAGGAACTTTACTTGGGAAATGCTGGAACCGCTGCACGGTTCTTGACCACGGTGGCCACGCTTATCTCGCCGTCCGACAAGCACGATTCGGTCATCCTCACAGGAAATGCCCGAATGAAGCAGAGGCCTATTGCTCCTCTCGTCGAAGCTCTACGCTCCAACGGAAGCGAGATTGAGTACGTTGAGGGGCATAAGGGGCTCCCTCTTCGTGTGCCCTCAACTGGAGGGCTTGTCGGTGGAAGAATTGAGCTCGCCGCTACCATCTCCTCGCAATACGTCTCATCCATCCTGTTGGCTGCACCGTACGCGCGCGAGCCCGTCACCTTGACACTGGTCGGTGGCAAGCCGATTTCCCGGTTGTACGTCGATATGACAATCGCGATGATGGCTTCTTTCGGTGTCGATGTTGTCAAGTCCGAGACTGAGGAGTACACCTACCACATTCCTCAGCAAGCCTATAAGTGCCCCGCAGAATACGTTATCGAGAGCGATGCCAGCTCCGCCACTTATCCCTTGGCTGTTGCGGCTATAACCGGCACCACATGCACCATCCCAAACATCGGAAAGAAGTCCCTGCAAGGTGACGCCCGTTTCGCAGTTGATGTTCTGAGGCCAATGGGCTGCACGGTAGAGCAGTCTGATTACTCTACGACCGTCACTGGACCTCCGAAAGGCCAGCTGAAGCCCATCCCGCATGTCGACATGGAGCCCATGACTGACGCTTTCCTAACGGCCTCTGTGCTTGCCGCTGTCGCCAACGGCCCGGGAAAAACCAATATCACCGGCATTGCCAACCAGCGTGTCAAGGAATGCAACCGTATTGCGGCCATGGTCCATGAACTTGCCAAGTTCGGTGTCACTGCTGGAGAACTCGAGGACGGTATCTGGATTGAAGGCAAGGACTACACCACTCTTCAGAGCCCTAAGGCGGGCGTCCATTGTTACGATGACCACCGTGTTGCCATGAGCTTTTCCGTGCTCGGGTTGATCGCCCCCGAGCCTGTCGTGCTTCTTGAGAGGAAGTGTGTTGAAAAGACCTGGCCTGGCTGGTGGGATGTCCTTGCACAACGATTCAGTGTCTCTCTCAGTGGTGTCGAACTTTCGAAGCCGGAGAGCAAGAAGTCCCAAGGCCCCACACAGAATAAGCGCTCTATCATCCTCATCGGCATGAGGGGTGCAGGCAAAACCACCATGGGAATTCGCGCTGCCAGAATCTTGAAACGCCCGCTTATTGATCTGGACGCCTATATGGAGACGGAACAGGGGCGACCAATTCCTTCGATAGTCCGGGAGGATGGCTGGGAGGGATTCCGAAAGATTGAGGTTGAGCTCCTCCAGAAGGTGGTCACTGAGATGCCAAATGATCACATCTTCGCCTGTGGTGGGGGTATTGTCGAAGCGCCACAAGCCCGCGATATCCTGAAGAATCACATTGCCACGGGGGGTATTGTTATTCACGTTTACCGCGATATTGGCAAGGTTATGGAGTTCTTGAACATCGACAAGACTCGTCCGGCTTACGTCGAGGACATGCTCAGTGTCTGGCTCCGCCGTAAGCCTTGGTACACTGAGTGCAGCAACTACCAGTACTTCAGTCCTGTAGTCTCAGCTGAGAACGTGGATATCGCTCAAGCCGATTTCGCCCGCTTCCTAGCTACCGTGATCGGCACGCGCGACTACCATGAGAGGATTCTTGCCAAAGCGAGGTCGTTCTTCGTCTGCCTCTCTTTCCCGGATGTTTCGGAGGCGGTCGATAGAATCAAGGTGGTCACCATTGGATCCGATGTCGTGGAGGTTCGAGTGGACCTCCTTAGGGATCCCGAGAACCCTAAAGGCGCCCCTTCTATCGACTACGTCGGTCAGCAGCTTGCTTTGATTCGAAGCCAAACCCAACTCCCGCTTCTCTTCACTATCCGCACGAGGAGCCAAGGTGGTCTTTTCCCCGACGAAGCAGTTGATGAAGCCTTGGAACTTTATATCACTGCCATCCGCATGGGTCTGGAATATGTCGACCTCGAGATGACTTGGCCGGCGCACGTTTTGGAGAAGGTGACTTCCATGAAGGCTAATAGCAAGATCGTGGCCTCGCATCACGATTTCCCCGGAAACTTGCGCTGGAACAACGGATCTTGGATCCAGTACTTCAACAAGGCCCTAGCGCATGGTGATGTGATCAAGCTCATCGGCCAGGCTAAGACCATGCAGGACAACTACGATCTCGAGAAGTTCCGCGAGTGGGCTGTTACCCGTGAGGCTCCATTCATTGCAATGAACATGGGGGAGATTGGAAAGCTGAGCAGAATCCTCAACACGTTCCTGACTCCCGTGACCCACTCTGCTCTTCCCTTCAAGGCGGCACCTGGACAGCTCAGTGTGGTCGAGATCCATCAGGCTCTCACCCTTCTCGGTGTGCTTCCGGCAAGGAAGTTCTACCTCTTTGGCACGCCCATCAAGCATTCACGGTCGCCAGCTCTCCACAACGCCCTGTTCCATGCTATGGGACTGCCGCATGAGTACCGGTTGTTTGAGTCGGAGAGTGTCGAAACTACCAAGCAGATCCTCGAAAGCCCTGATTTTGGTGGTGCATCCATCACGATTCCCCACAAAATCGCGGTGATGCCCCTGCTCGACGAGATCTCACCCGAAGCGCAGCTGATCGGCGCCGTCAATACCATTACGCCCTTCCCTACTGCCAACGGTGGCAGGAAGCTTGTTGGCTACAACTTTGACTGGTCCGGTATCCAAACTTCTCTCTACCGTGGGGGTGTCAAAGAACTTGACGAGCCCGGCAACGCTCTCGTTATCGGCGCTGGCGGGACCTCACGTGCAGCGATCTACGCACTTCACGCCATGCGGTACTCAACCATTTATGTGGTGAACCGCTCTCCCGAGAAGATTACGCCCATCATCGAGTCCTTCCCCAAGGACTACAACATCGTCGCTGTCACTTCGGTCGAGCAGGCAAAGGAGATCAAACAGCGACCCGTCACCGCTGTCGGCAGCATTCCCGGTGACAGTCCCGTGCCCGGGGCGCTGGTAGGCATCTTGAAAGAGATGTTCAAGAAGGGCGAGGAGGCGACGAGAGGCGACAGGGTCATGGCTGAGCTGGCATACAAGCCGCACCATACCCCGTTGATGCAACTCGCTGAGGAGCTGGGATGGAAGACGGTTCCTGGGCTCGAGGCACTTACCGGGCAGGTATGTATTCCTTTCTTCACCGCTAATTACTTTATACTGACTATGGTTTTTAGGGGGTAAGGCAGTTCGAGGTTTTTACTGGTGGTATCGTGCCGGACTATGCTCAGGCTAGGAATGCGGTGTTGGGTGTTTGAAATTTTTGGGTTTCTTGCTTTTGCTTGGGGATCTCTGCGTTACCACGGTATTTGGTAAAACAAAATGTGGGAGCAAAAATCCGATACATAGCTTTCTTTTCCGCTTCCGGGAACCTTCCCGTCAATCAAGACTGGTTACCATGAACTCGTGTGAGCTATGCCAACAGTGGAATACTCCCCAGTCCATTCGGGGGCTACCTCGCACCGTCATGTGATACGGAATCAGGAGCGCAAGCACCGAAGATACGGAACCACGAACGTAAAATATTAACGGCTCTTTCCCCATTTTATATAACTTGCCCCAATACCCTTAAAATTACCTCAATGCCCCCTCTAAAAGACCCGAACGAGTAATACTTCATGATCACGACGCCCGCGCCACCCGGTGCGGCTGCTGGCATCACGACACCCTCGCAAAAGATAGACAAACCACATTGCACGGCCAGTGGATTACCTACTGGTACAAATTTATCTAGCCCAGTAATGCGCTCAACAGCACCAAGGTGGCTCGAGTGTAGGTACCCCAAGTAAGATACCGCCCTCAGGCGCAACTTGCATCTCTCTCGGGCAGCCTCAGAGCATTCTGGTCGAGAGGGGGTATGCTTCCGGTAGTGTAGGTGTTGATCCAATTCTTAAGCGTGAGGGCTGTTGGCATATACTCGTGCGGGTGTCTCCGAAGACAGTAGATAACTCGAACTGCGGGACCATAGGGCCGGTCAGTGCCTCGAAGCCAATAGCAGGAACAGGTCTCGGACCTCTCCGCCATTGGTTTGAATTGGGTGAATGTTGCAAAGCGCTGGAGCGCCATTTTCCTCGCCTGCTGACGTATTCGGAACTGGTAACGGCGCTGGATCTGACGAAATAGGGTTGCGCAATGTTGATGGTGTGTAGTAGCGAAGATATGGAGGAGTGGAACCTCCCCCGACGCCAGCAGCAGCTGCGGGCGTCGCGATCAAAAAAAATATATTACTTGTTCGGGTCGATTTTAGGGGGGTATTGGTGAAAATAAATCCTCAAGGGTACTGGGGCACGTTGCATACAAATGGGGGTACTGGGGGCACATAGCCGAAATATCAAAGGAGTACATACATGACAGAATTCCCCAACATCCACCACAGAAACACAAAAAAAAAGAAACCCGTTTCAGTGACATCAGCCGCTACTCCCCCCCTGCGGGCCAAACTCCAAGACACCCAATTACTTGATTTAGAATTAGGTGAGTAAGCGTCTATTGCTTTCCCTTGATCCTCCTTCTCGCCATCTCCCCGGCAATCTCCGCAGGCGTGGCGACGTCCACATCGGATCCTTCGACCCAGACTTTCTCGTCCATATCCGCGTCGGTCTTGACCTTCTTCGGCTGGTTGAATCTCGCCGTGACGGTGACGACCATGCGCGAGAACCAGTAGTAGTTCAGTCCGTTGAGCACGAGGTTCGAGCTCAGGTAGACGGCTGCGAGCCACAGCGGCACCTCCAAGCCCGCGAACGGGTACGCGACCATCTTCTCGCTGCTGAGCGCCTCGGCGGCGATGAGCGCCTCCGGCGAGGCGGGCGCCGGGTGCGCGTATACGTGGAAGATGTCGCGGAAGACCTGGACAGAGAAGTAGGTTCCCCAGAGGATGCGGCAGCCGAAGAAGCTCCCCAGCAGGAAGAAGCCGTTGACCAGCTGGTAGACCGAGCCCGTCAGGTTAAGTTTGTCGCAGAACCAGTGGATGTTAAGGAACGGGCTGGAGAACTCAAAGAGGATGAAGATGGGCGCGTAGTAGTTTACAAATGGGCGCTTTGGGTTGTTCTCTGTTAGCAGGGTACGGAAGAGAGAGAGAGAGAGAGAGAGACAGAGAGAGTGTGTGTGCTGTGTGGGTTGGGAGACAAACAAATCCGAGAGTATAGACCGCCAGCGCCGAAATGGCGTGCGCAACGAAACCCCAGCCCATGATATCGAAGTAGTACACGCAGATCATCAGGTCCCAGAGGAAGTACCCAGCCGCGTATGCCTGGACGGCGGCGCCCGTACCCGTGTACCCGAAGACCCTGTAGAGAGCGCCCTCACCGCCGATCGCGGCGCCGGATGCCTTGCGGTCGGCGTCGGCGAACATGACCCATATCGCGAACGCGCAGATGAACGAGCTCTGTACGAACGACACGACATGCACGTCCCAGTTCACCTGTGTCCGTCGCGGGAACTTGTTGTAGCGGCTCGGAACGATGAGACGGGACAGGATCGGCGAGACCACCAGGAAGATGAAGTGGTAGACGGCGAAGGCGCCGAGCATTTGGTGCGTATGCTGGGGCAGCGATGGCAGCGACGCCTGTCTGGCAAAAACCTCAGCGTAGGCACGGATGGGTGTGAATACCGCCGGACACGGTTGTGTGAAGAAATCCATGACGAGCAGTGATGACAACGAGGTCTGGTCGATGACCGCTCGTTTTTTCGAAGGTGAGTCGGAGTTAATAAGGCTGGTCGGCGGATGCAGCTGAGGGGAACCTTGATTCCTTTATTAGTCTAGCTGGAGGTTACTGCCAGAGGTAGTGCGGTGAACAGTTGAGCGGAGGGTGCGAGATTCCACGCAGCCCTTTGCTCGGGGGGCTGCGATTTGGAGAGTTGGGGTGCGGCAGTTGATGACTTGCAGGGCGAGTGTTCGGCTGGTCATATATGAGGCGTCCGAATTTTGTTGGGACCATTGCTGATGCCTGCATCTTCGCTTAAATCAGAGTGGGGATCAGCATCGTGTCATAGCACAGCACTCGTGTCATCTTTTATATTGATTGACGATATCCACAGGTCATTTGGAACAACCGCACGCATGTGGGCAAGCTGGGAGTTGGGCACATGGACCACTGATGTGATGACTGGATAATTAGGTTGCTTTGTCTCCGTGACGGTGCTCTCGGCGGGTAGGTATTACAAATTAAACAGAAGCACTCGCACTAAGGACCAGTTTACCATCCACAGCATTTGCTACCTACAAGCCCATCCAGTGCGGTGATACTAATACCCAGGTCCATTCGCGCAACTGTCGGAAAGGAGGGTAGAGGTTGGCGACATGTAAACAGTGATTGTAGGCTTGACTATTCCAGGCTTCACCACTGTCAGCAAAGGTGAACCACCCCCGTCAGTCGATTCTGTGCCTCCGGAAGACCTACCGCTCGATCAAGTGGATGCCGGAAGCAGTCTCCACGAGATGGCTCATCTCACCTGGCTGTAGTGCGAACGCGGCGTCTTCGAACTCCTTTTGCATCTCTCCCTTCGCGAAGAAGCCGCTGTCACAAACAAAGCCTTCAGTACGCGTTCGCAGCCGTATAGCATGGAGAGGTGAGACGGAAGGCATACAGATCACCCCTCATCCTGGCACTGCTGCAGTCGCTCTCACTGGCAGCCAAGTCGGCAAGACTCAGCTCGCCAGCCCTGATACGCGCCTCGAACTCAAGGATCACCCTCTTTGCTTCCTCCTTGGTCCTCGTGATCTCGGCCTTGGAGGAACGGGGGAACGTCGATTAGTGCTTGCACCACATCCGTCCGTTGGGGTCTCACCTCTTTCCAGGAGCTTGGTCTGCGGCTCTCGCTATGCTTAACCAGTAGATGGGCGCACCGAATCTTTCCCTGCTGCCTACCATCCGATGGGGCTAAAGGCCCGGACGTGGAGAAGTTCTCGGCCATGTAACGCTTGAGGATGTCCTGGTTCGCCTCGCGCGGAGGCTCCCACTGCGACTGCGAGGTGTTGACGTTGAAGTAATAGGGGAGGCTCTTCGACTTGCTGAACTTGACGATCCAGCTTTCCGGAAGGCCGGTGGTCTGATCGATCTGCGCCTGCAAAACGGGGGATACTGTCAGCCAAATCGAGCAGTGCAGAAGTGGCCACTCGTTGCATGGACTGGGAATGAACCTACCATATTTGCGACGGCGGTGGGTGTATGGGGGGTGGGTTTAGGGAATGTTCGATGTTTTGTTGTTGCTGTGTGAGCTAAAGGGAGACATGAAGCAATTAATGGGGAGGAGGGTTGTGGGGAAGCCGGGCTCGGCTGCAGATCCCCCGCAGGTTGTGTGGTGGACAGCACTAGCCCGTTTTTCTTTGTTATCATGGCACACCAGTAATCAGTTCGACGGTTCCGGACACCTGGAGAGAAAACGGATTGAAGCCAGTGGAACTGAACCGTGTGCCCGGAAATATTCTGCCGAGCCTATTGAGCATGCTGGCAGCATACTCTATTCTCGACCGACCCAACCAGCAGAACGAGGGACATCACGGCACTCCACCACAACAGATCTCCCAACGGTCGGATTCGCGGCATATGGGGAACGTGTCTCCTCTTATCGAGGGATCCGGGTGCGAAAATGGGACCTCTGGCTCAAGACGCCTAGGGCGGGCCAGCCTCAGAGCGACAAACAGAACATACAACTACTGCGGCCCCGGCCCGATCGCAACGGAAAGCGACGCAGCCATTCTTAACTCGTGGAGCCCAACCGACATCACCACCGTCTCTTCCTGAAGACTGGGTGATCACCAGGCTGGGCTGTGTCTACCGAGCTCACGTGCAATTGATCGACTGCATGACCAAAGGCCGGTGGCGAGTTGATCACTCGCCATTCCTTAGGTTGAGGTGCTGCGAGACCGCGGCTCCGGTCCTCTGCGCCGAGGAACGGCTGTCTGTCCCTGCGAACCGTAAGTAACTCCGGGTGCGCCATGCCGGGGATGGGCCTGGAGATGGATGCTTTAACCGGGCCAGCAATACCAGACGATTATCCGCGACTGCTCACGCTGGACGTCGAGAGTATATTGGAGTTCTCCTTCCAACACAGGAAGCGGAGGCGTGATATATGCCGTGGGATGCACCCGTTCATGAAGGCGAGGCCTGATAGTGACCGGTGTCAACGCAGATGGCCAGCATCCAACCCCCCCCCACACCCGAACAGAGTTGCGCTTCGTCGCTCCTTCCTGAAGAACACAGGACTTAACGGGCCACCAATGCCCTCCACTGACTCCGCGTCCCTACATAGAACACTCGTGCTAGGGTTAGGGCGGGCACATCGAGTTGGCCGGTGTGGCGCGCTTAGGGTGATCGATCGTCAGGAACGTGCGTCGTCCGCGCTTTCGCGCAGCGCACTCTTCACGTGCACCCCGGACTTCCTTCAAGCGGCTGCGGGAGAAGCCAGAACTGAAAAAGATAATCCGGCCGCCTGATAGATAACCCTCGACAGTTACAACTCCAACTTTCATGACTGAACCGTAATCCAGAAAAGGTGCTGGAATAGTTAGAGTCTAGGTGAGGCGGGCCACCGAGGAGATCGACCGGCCGGTAGCTGAATTCGAATTGCGAGGGAAGGCTCTAGGCCACGTTGGAGACAAATACGTGGTTCCACCTTCTCGCTCCTTTATGCCCATCCTTCTAGGTCTCCACCAGAAGCTTCCACGATACCATGGGAACAGAATGGTGAGTTCCACGTGTTCCCCGATCCGTCGGAGCCATGATGTTAATTCCGAGTTTGAATGTAGTTATGTTGACGTTTTGATAATTGGAGCTGGTCCAACCGGTCTCGGTGCCGCAAAGCGTTTGCACCAGTTGGTAAGCCTGTTCGCATCGGTGAAGTTGGACGGAAATTAGTTAATAGGGAGGCTCCTGTCTTAACACAGAACAAAGCCTCATGGATGCTTCTCGACGCAAGTGACAGACCTGGCGGATTGGCATCGACGGATGTTACGCCGGAAGGATTTGTTCGTCTACCCACCTTGGTTTGATTTAATTCCGCCGCAAATTCTCCCAGGGCTGATAGGTCACCGGTCGGATTAGCTATACGATGTCGGCGGCCATGTCATCTTCTCACACTACAGATATTTCGACGACTGTCTCGATGAAGCCCTACCGCGCAAGACGGACTGGTACACGCACCAGCGCATATCATATGTCCGCTGCAAGGATACCTGGGGTTCGGGGGGCTCCCTGCATAAAGGCGTGACGATTAGTTACTAAATGGATACCAGTTCCTTATCCGTTCCAAAACAACATCAGTATGCTCCCGAAGGAGGAGCAGGTGCGATGTATGGATGGTATGATCGATGCTGCCCTTGAAGCTAAGGTCGCGAATACGAAACCGGTGAATTTCGACGAATGGATCCTAAGAATGATGGGTGGGTGCCAACAGCTAACCCCCAGGGAGCTCTGCGGAGACGGGATTCTGACGATTGTTTTGTAGGTACTGGTATTGCGGACCTCTTCATGAGGCCGTACAACTACAAGGTGTGGGGAGTACACACGACGATGGTAGGAGAGCAGGACGTACGCGAAATATCGGCGCATATGGGCTGACAGCCGTGCTCCCAGATGCAATGCTCATGGCTCGGCGAGCGAGTAGCCGCACCCGACCTCAAAACCATCACCAGAAACGTTATTCTCGGGAAGGCAGCGGGCAACTGGGGCCCCAATGCGACCTTCCGCTTTCCCGTGCGGGGGGGCACGGGGGGCATCTGGGCTGCCGTCGCTAGAACGCTCCCGCCGGAGAAGCTTCTTCTTGGTGGGTCGGGAGGGGATGTGCAAACCGTGGACGCCGACGCAAAGGTTGTGACCTCCAAGGACGGGACGAGGATCCGGTACGGGAAGCTCATCAGCACCATGGCTCTTGACCAGCTCGCACAGAAGATGGGAGACGGACGGTTGGTGAGACTCACCAAACAGCTCTACTACTCCACTACCCATGTAGTTGGACTCGGAATCCGAGGCGCTAGGCCGCTGAACATCGGCGATAAATGCTGGGTGAGTTGTGCTTCGCTGACTCTGGATATCTACCTTCTCCTCTGACGGATATGTGCACATAGCTCTACTTCCCCGAAGGCGATTGCCCGTTCTACAGAGCCACCATATTTAGCAACTACTCCCCAAACAACCAGCCGTCTTCGGGCGTAAGGCTACCCACAATCCAGAAGGCCAGCGGCAGCAGGCCTTGCCCCGGAGCAGTAGAAGTGAAGGAAGGCCCTTATTGGTCACTGATGATAGGTTCGTCCCTTTTATCTTATTCCCTCCTCGCCGATCTTTTTTTTTTACCCTAAGTATACAGAAATCACCGAGACTTCGATGAAGCCAATAAAAGTCGAAACGCTGCTCGCCGACACTATCCAGGGTTGCGTCAATACCACTCTCCTCCGTTCCGACGACGAGATCGTTTCCACGTATCACAGACGCTTCGACCACGGTCTGTGAATTTTCGTTTTTCTTTCTTTATTCCATTTTTGTAGGGCGTACAGGGAGGGGGGTAAGGGGTGGGACGGGCGATTGACAGCATCACAGGCTACCCAACGCCGACGCTGGAACGCGACGGTGTGCTGAAACAAGTATTGCCGAAGTTGCAGGAGATGGGCATCTACTCTCGCGGCCGCTTTGGAAGCTGGAAATACGAGGTTTTCCCTCTCCCCGGAGACAACCAAAAACGATAATGCACCGCTGATATATATATGGGCTTACCTCCCAAAAAGGTCGGAAACCAGGATCATTCGTTCATGCTCGGTGTCGAGGCGGTTGATAACATCCTGTATGGAGGTACGCATATGGGTTCATCCTGCATCGACGCGAAAACCGAGAAGCTCACGTTGGTTTTTTTTTTGGCCATGCAGCTGCAGAATTGACTCTGAATAATCCGGACTTTGTTAACGGTCGTGATAATGGTACGTAAGGAAAGATCACGTAATAGCTGTGAACGCGACTAACAGGAACCAGTGGAACGGAGGCTGTTTGAGGGGGAAAAATGATTTTGGGAGGATTTTGGAATAGATTCGTAACATTTAGAAGGAGGGGTATGGTTTAGAAATCCATAGACAGCAAAGGTTCAGAGGTTTAGACTTTGAACTGAGCGGTGCGCGTGCCTGGTTCTGGACATATGGTGTCACCCTTGTTGTCGCACAAGTTATGTATGTAGACCCGTCCCCCGAGTATTACCACGCAAGCCTACATAGTTCTCAACAGACGCAATCAAATCACTCCACCCACAGTCCCGCCACCCCATCAATCCCACCATGTGGCGCCGTGTACCGCCGCCGACCCCGGCATACCTTTACCACCTCCCGCCTATCACCTCCTCCACGTCCTCAGCACCAGCCACCTCAGCACTGCTACGCTTCTACGGTCTGCCGCATGGGGGCCACGACCACCGGGGACGGACACTGACGACGATCCTCTCGTTCCCCGACTGGAAGCTAGAGGAGCTCCACGACTGGATCCAGTGGCTGTTCCCCTTGCCGGAGACGAGCCCGTTCAACGTCGCAGCGCCAGTACTGACGTCGGGCGATGTGGCCGCGTTCCGATCGTGCGCCGTACTGCGCGACGCCTTGCGGCGCAGCTTCTCCCGTATGCTCGAGTTCTACGGATTCGAGACCACCGGCAACGGTGGCGGCAACGAGATCTTGTCGGTGTACGGCTGTGACCGCAAGAGGCGGAATTGGTGGAGGAGCTTCGACCACAATCATCTCAGGATCACGAGGATCATCCGGTCCCTCCGCGTCCTAGGCCTCGCCCGGGAGGCGGCGCGGATCTGGAACGCGCTTGTCGCTGCCAGGGCGGACCAGGGTGCCCCCGGGGACACCAGTTATAAGTTCTGGAGACGGGCCGCGACGAGGAAGATCTGGATTGCGCCTGAGGAGGAGGATGAGGAGGAGGAGGAGGAGGAGGAGGAGGAGGAGGAGGAGGAGGAGGAGGAGGAGGAGGAGGAAGGG
>Ga0307516_10001168_pt1 | contig 36799 bp, 41 predicted proteins | sample 19_EM_MG_FD_203310 | JGI IMG/M metagenome (GOLD analysis project Ga0307516, IMG submission 203310) | Populus trichocarpa ectomycorrhiza microbial communities from riparian zone in the Pacific Northwest, United States - 19_EM | ecosystem: Host-associated > Plants > Roots > Unclassified | place... | reverse complement strand
TGAGCGCGTACATAGCTCCTCCCCCTAATGTTTGTCGTTGGGAACGCCGACGATAATATCGAAAGATAGTGGTACGGCTCGAAAAGAAAGTGGCAAACGACGGTGGTATCCGAGATCGCTTCGTCGGTTCTTGCCAATTCCTGGCGAACGGCAAGTACGCTCGAGATGTATTCAACGACCGAATATCGTAAAGGAGTCGTATCCATGGCCAAGAATTTCCCAGACGCGGGCTGCAGAATCGATTTCGTTCGCGGGAGGACTTTGGATGAAGGCTTGAATCGTGGGTTCAACCGTTAGGTAGATCGTCGATGCGCAGTCGTCGCACTGATTGTAGTCACGTCCCTAGGCAGTACATCGTGTCAGAGTGCGACGGAATATTTCGTTGCGGGTAACAATCTTGAGGGCACTCAGCAGTAGGGAATGATCTCATGTCGTTCTCAAACGAGCGGTAGTTTCGGGCGTTGTAAAGGCTGGCGACTGCAAAGGTGACGCGTTGTCTGGTTGAGACCATCTTGGCGATGTCGTCGGACGCGACGCGGCTCCAAAAGTTGAGGCTTAAGAAACGAGAGTGCAGGAATGAGACGCAGAAGCGAGGTGCAAAGCGGCAGGTACGGCGGGTGCGATTATCGATGGGTAGCGGATTGGCAGAGCGTTCGATCCGGGCTCATAACCTGTTGGAATATATGGATCGATAAAAGGTGAAGATTGTATTGCAGTATTATGCGGGCACAAGATCTCTCTATATGCAGGAAGGCCGTCAGGACAAAGGACGGAAGACTGCCCCCCGAGCCGGTGCTCGGGGACTCAGTCATGTCCGGACGCCTCCTCATCTCCGGACGCCACCTCTGGTCTCTCATGTCCGGACGCCTCCGCATCTCCGGACGCCACCTTATTCTGACAGGAAGGAGAAAGGAGGAAAAGGGTCGAGGCCGCTCTCCTCTCCAGTACGCACTGGAGCATGACGAGATGGGCGCTCCCCGAAGAGATGCCGAGAAAGAGGAGAAAAAGGGAACCGGAGGAAGGTGTGGAAATAGTTCTTGTATTCCTCTATCGACTGTTGACAACGAAGACTATGTAAAAGAAAGAATGAAAAGAACTAAACGACCAAAGAAAAAGTGAGGGCAGGTGGGGACGGACGCTAGCAGCGCCGACACCACCCCAATCACTCCACTTTCCTCCACAAAAGCGAGTGCTAGCGAGTGCACCGCAAGACTACCGTGCCATCGGACTTCTGGCTCTTTGGCATCCGGTATTTCGCCTTGGAGGTCCGACCTCCAGCTGACATGTACGGTGCGGTATGCCTTTCACCCGCTCCGGAACACTAGCCGCTATCCACCCCCGAGCCCCCTATATCGGGGGGAAGAATAGTGCTGACAGTTGAGGCCGGCATGAGCGTTGCCGAATAGGTTTCGATTCGGTCAATCTCGCAAACCGGCAGCAAAGCCTGCGGCTGGAATGGTTTGTACTGCGTAACGAATTAGAATATAACAATTTTGTATGCTAACATAGCGTGAGCCTATCGCTTGATTGCCCATCTTGACTGTGATAGGTTTGGCGTTGAGCCAGCCTGGCTTCGGCGAAAAGTAGGCACTGTCAAATGAAAGCGGGGCACCGAATGTGGCGGTAGTGGCTGGGCGAGGGTTTGACGGCACGGGTAGGAGATAGTCGAACTATGAACAGGGTATGTATGCAATATATGGGGTATCATATTTCATCACTCGTGCTTAGTCACGGATTTTCGAATTTGTCACATTGCCAAGAAATGCCAAGACGCTACCTTCTATAAGTGTCCACCGCAAGCTCCTCACTCCTTTTCACCCCCCGTCTCGTTCTTAACCCTATGTCCGTTTCACGCCCGCTCCCTCCTCCGCTTCGCCCCTATTCAAATGGGAGGCGCGCCGCGAATGTGCGTCTCCCGGCCATTGGAGAGCTCATCATGATCCGCTTTCCTTTTGATGCGTGCGGCCCCCCTAGCACTCTCGCTCATACGACCCTCAGCGGCGCTACCCGCGAAAACTACCACCCTTGCGTTGTCCTGTCTGAACACCTAACCATTAAGAGCTGGCACGTTACCGTCTACCTCTGCCGCTCATACGTTCACCATCCGGACCCAGTCTCCTTCGTGCTTTCTCTTCCACCAAACGAATTCGGCTATCTCCTGCCCCTACCGTCGAACCCTCGTCCAGCCACCCCGGCCGCATTCGGTGCCCCGCTTTCATTTGACAGTACCTACTTTTCGCCGAATCCAGGCTGGCTCATCGCCAAGCCTATCACTGTTGAGATGGGCAATCAAGCGGTAGGCTCACGCTATGTTGGCATACAAAATTGTTATATTCTAATTCGTTACGCAGTACATACCATTCCAGCCGCAAGCTTTGCTACCGCATCGCGAGATGATCCGAATCAAAACCTATTCGGCAACGCTCATGGCGCCCTCTACTGTCAGCACTATTCTTCCCCCCGATATTGGGGGCTCGGGGGTGGATAGGGGCTGGTTTTCCGCAGCGGGTGAAAGAGGTATACCGTACCTTACATGCCAGCTTTTCTCGCTGTTTACTAATCCATCATCGCAGCCATAATGGTGCGGGTGATGGAAGATGAATGCGACGATGGCGAAGACATTGACAACGACGATACCTGGGCCAACGATGACTTGCTCCCCGATTTTCTGCTATTTCCCTCTGAGGTTGCTCTTCGTGACGCGAGGCGCACCAGCTACGTGCAGAACTGGTTGGAAAACACAGCGTAGTAGATTCTTTTCGGTGGCAGATGGCGTTCAGTTGGTTCAAAGGGAATGAGGGTGGCGTCTGTATTTTAAAGCATGAATGGGATGGCCGATCGTCACTTGTCTGTCTCCCCCCCACCCCCCCGTCTATCCGCTGCCTCCAGCCCTGCCGACCCCAAGTATGCTCAGCCCACCACGCCTGAGGCCAAGCCTGCCTGGTGGCATGCACCCCCGCGCCGAAACCCGCCCCCGCCCAGGTCCTTATGTATACCTCTAGCACCAAACCGACTGCTTCCAAACAGACAGTCAGTAATGAGTTTGCGCAATAGAAAAGGCGGGAAGCAGATGTCCGGTGGACTTGCGCCTGGGCGGTATACGTTGGAATTTACGGATCGATAGAGACGAAGATAGTGAGTTGATTGATGATACATAGTCGAAGACAGAACATTCTCTCTATACACAACGCCCCACGGACTCGCCATGGGGAAAGGACGGAATACTGTCTCCGAGACTCGGGCAGCCGCCATCTCCGGACGTGCCGTCTCCGGTCCCTCACCTCCGGACGCCGATTATTCTGACAGTATAGTAGCCACAAGTAGTACTGTTTTGTTTTTTCATTTTCTCTTTCTTTCGCTGCGACATTGCAGAGGTAGATTCGACAATGGGCATTCCAATTTGCATGGTCACCCGACGTCACGTTTGTACCTACCCGATAGTTTCTGTACGTCGCGACGTTCGATAAATTCACTCCTGGAAGATTCCCTTTTTCAAACATAGAAAATCCTCGTGGCCGAGTTATTTTCTCGTATGAATTTTCAAGTGGTAGTCATTGTAACGGCGGCGGGCGGCGGCAGGGTTCCAAAGTTCTCGGGTGGGTTCTAGGACGAGAGCGGGAGTGGGAACGGAACGGGAACGGGAGCGGAACGGGAACGGGAACGGAAACATCAGCTGGGCGTATGGGCCAACTGGGGAACGGACAACGTCGGACGGACCTGTCAACGGGAAACGGACAGCGTCGGACGGACGTGTCAACGGCAACGGACAGCGTCGGACGGACGTGTCAACGGGAAACGGACAGCGTCGAACGGCCGTGTCAACAAGAAAACGGACAGCGTCGGACGGACGTGCCAACTGGAAACGGACAACGTCGGACGGACCTGTCAACGGGAAACGGACAGCGTCGAACGGCCGTGTCAACAAGAAAACGGACAGCGTCGGACGGACGTGCCAACAGGAAACGGACAACGTCGGACGGACGTGTCAACAGGAAAACGGACAACGTCGGACGGACGTGTCTACAGGAAACGGGCGACGCTGGACGAGCGTCGCCAGACACGAAGAAATCAAGGAAACGGAGGAAATGAAGGAAACGGCGACGAGTTTGATATTCCGGATAGGATACAAGAGGTTGCATGAGAGAGAAAGAAGAAGAGAACAATACGCAGCGGAAAGTCCCCCCTTAATACACAATGCTCACACTCGCATGCGTACTCATAACCACCCAACTCACATGTGTACTCATACCGACTTCTCTCATGCAACCGAGCCTAGAATGGACACCCCTTCCAAGGCCGGTGCGGTCCAGAACCAAGTGCTGTCCCAGCCGATGAATCCTAGGCTCTGACCGGTGCGCCGAGGCGTTCCAGAACGAGGTGCCGTCCCAGCCGACGAACCTTCCCAACGCCGGAATCCAACAACTGAACCCAAACCTTCCATATGCCGAGAACCCAAGCAACAAAACCTTCCGAACGCCGAGACCCAAACTTTCCAAGTGCCGAGACCTGCGCCGTGACAGTCATGACGTACCCCACCATTTTTGGGTTGCAGTGCTCTGAACGTTGTACCAAGACTGTAGTTAGGCTTGGCTGCCGAAGCTGCAGCGAGATGATCCTCTCATTCCCCACCTTTCCACAACCAACTCCAACAACCACCTCAACAACTTCTACAACCACATCTACAACCACACCGCCGCTACCACCGCCATCTCTTCCGCTACCTCCGCCACCTCTACATCCCGTGTTACCGATTCCCTATCTCGTGTTTATTGTACAACTTCCCACTGTCTCTGTCACTCTGAGAGCTGCGCTAACCCACAAAGCTCGCCATCATACTCGTCGCGTCTTACTCGCCATCATACTCGCCATCATACTCGCCGCGTCCTACTCGCTATCGTCCTCGCCTGATCTCGGCGGGAATCCTCAAGGTCTTCTGGGAATGGGACCAACAGCGGATGGTACTGCTAGCCAGAGCCTGTATCCGGCTCGGCCATCACCCGGATATCTGGAAGACAGCCAAAGGAATCGTTATTCCGAAGGCCGGAAAGCCTGGCTACTCGAGAGTGCGGGCCTACCGGGCGATCTGCCTCTTGGACGTCATGAGCAAGCTAGTCGAGCGGACGGCGGGCTACCTGATCGCCGACCACCTGGAACGAAAGAAGGGGCTGCACGAAGGACAGTATGGTTGCCGCAAGCGAAGATCATGCATTGACGCGGTCGCAGTGCTTATGAACCAAACCCAGCAGGCATGGGGAGAAAAGAAGATAGCGGGAGCATTATTCATGGATGTCAAGTCGGCATTCAACAATGTCAACAGTGTAACGGTGGCGGACGAGGACAGGAGGTTCTAAAGTATTCGGATGGGTTCGAAACGGGAGCGGGGAGCGGGAGCGGGGAACGGGAGCGGGATCGGGCAAGGGAAACGGGCAACAAGGAACAGAACAGGAGCGAGCAAACGTCGGCGTGACGAGTGCCGGACAGGGACGAGCAAACGTCGACGGGACGAGTGCCGGACAGGGACGGGCAAACGCTGGACGAGCGTTGCCGATTAAAGGAGGAAACGGAGAGAAGGTTTGTAGACCAAATAGAATACAAGAGGTTGCATGAGGGAGAAAGAGAAGAGGACAATACATAGCAGAAAGCCCCCATTATATACACGCTCGCAACTCACATGTGTACTCATATAGACTTCCCTCATGCAACTGAGTCCAGATCCTTCCAATCGCGCAAGCAAACTCAAACCTTCCGAAGGTCGAGACAGGCGCCGCGACACCTAGGCGTCGACAGGCTCTCTGAGCCTAGGCGTCGTCACACTTCCTGAGCCTAGGCGTCGACACACTTCCTGAGCCTAGGCGTCGACACGCCGGAATCCAACAACCAAACCTAAACATTCCCAACGCCAAGGCCTGCGCCGTGACGGTATCCCCCTCCTATTGCTGAGCTCCGGCGAAGCGTTACTCGAGTGGTCCTCGTTTGCGCGGGTATTGTTCGTGGAATCGGGTAACCACTTCAAGCTCGTTGACATTTTCCGCCGGCTCCCAATTAGGGTGATCGAATCCCGTCCATTTAACAAGGTACTGTAATCGTGGCCGATATATCCAAGAGTCCAGAATGGAATCGACAAACCATTCTTGCTCTCCACCGATTTCGACTGGGGGCGGTGGTGGTTGTCGCTGTCCTGGGAGTGGATCTTGTGCTGTGGGTTCAAGCAGAGAGACATGGAAAACTGGATGTACCTGCATCGAGTCGAGGTGTTCCAATCGGTAGGCATGCGAGGAAATCTTGCAAGCAATCTTGAAGGGACCGTGACGTCGGTGGTCTAACTTTGCCGAGGGTCGTCGAGTTTTCCAATTCCGAGCGTCCAGCCACACAAAATCCCCCACCTGATAGTCCGGGGCAGGAAGACGATGCTCGACGGCATTTTCCTGATACTGCAGTTGGGCGCGATGCATTTCCGTTCTCAGATGGTCGTGGATTTCGGATAAAACTTGCGTTGCTGAACGGGCTCGTTGATCTTCGGCTTCGTCGGGTCTTGAGGCAGAAAGGTCGAATTGCCAGCGAGGATCGTAGCCGAGGTTCGCAAAGAAAGGCGATACTTCAGTGGTTTCCGAAGTATGGTTATTTGACGCAAATTCGGCAATCGGCAACCACTCAGCCCAATCGTCTTGCAGGTAGTTCACATACGATCGCAAATATTGCTCCATCACGGCATTCATTCGTTCGGTCTGGCCATCGGTCTGCGGATGGAATGCGGTTGACAGTCGCGGTTCGATTCCCAGTCGTGCGCAGAGGCGACGCCAGAATGCAGAGGCAAATTGAGGCCCTCGGCCCGAAGTAATAGTTCGCGGAAGTCCGTGTAATCGGAAGACATGTTGGAGAAACATATCGGCCAGGTCGCGGGCATCAACGGTGGTGTTGCACGGGACAAGATGTCGCTGTTTCGTAAGCCGATCCACTACCACCCAGATAGCATCGTGACCCTTTGACTGCGGTAGACCAGTGACGAAATCCATTGAAATGTCTTGCCATGACTGGTGAGGAATCGCCAACAGTCGAAGGACTCCGTAGGGTGCATGTCGGATTGATTTCGATCGTCGGCAAGTGTGAAAGTTCCGTACAAACCTTTCCACATCCTGCCGCATTTTTGGCCAGTGATAGTTTCTTGAGAGCAATTCGATGGTCTCCGATCGTCCTGGGTGGCCCGCTACCGGTACTTCGTGATGCGTTTGGATCAGGTATAATTTCAGAGGGTCATAGGCGGGGACATAAACTTTCCTCGATAAAGCTACCTGCCTGTTGGACTCCAGGAGCACTCAGACAATGTGACATCCTTGCAATATCGGACATTTTCCTCTAGCAAGGCCAGCACCTTTCTGGGAAACGGGTCGCAGTTGTAGGCTTCCGAGAATAGTTCGATGATCTTGGCGTTAACGAGTCCGGCGCCGCGTTCCTCGGCGTTTTCGGCGCGTCCGGCGCCGCGCTCCTCGGCAAGTCCGGCGCTGCGTTCCTCGGCGTTTCATTCTTCGGCGAGTCCGGCGTCCAATTGCAGAATCTGATGTGGTTTTATGACGGCATGGAAATTTTCGGTTAGCCTTTTATCCCCCTCCTTAGGTAGATCTCCGGATCTACGAGTCAAGGAGTCCGGCTTCGCTCCCGATTTTCCCGGTCAATAGACAATTTTGAAGTTGAACTGGGAAAGGAATTGGGCCCACCTAGCTTGTCGTCGGTTGAGGAGCTTAGTCGTCGTAAAATATTCCAAATTTTTGTGATCTGTCAGAACCGATATTGGGTTTTCCACTGACTGCAACTCCGCACGCCATTCCTCGAATGCCCGGACAATTGCCAACAGTTCCTTGTCGTAAATTTCGTAATTGCATTCGGCTGGGGAGTGTTTTTTTCGAAAAGAACGCCACCGGGTGTAAGATTCCGTCATCGTCGTATTGCGACAATACTGCGGCGGAAACAAAGTCGGAGGCATCGGTTTCCAGTACAATGTCACGGTCGTGGTCAAAACGACGCAGTATCGGGGCTGTCGTAAAGGAGGTTTTCAGGGCGTCGAACGCTTCTTGGTGTTCGTCCTTCCAGCAGAACAGTTGGCCTTTCCTTGTTAGTCGAGTTAAAGGTTCGGCAACTTTCGAGTAGTTTTTGATAAATCTGCGGTAGAAATTTGCGAAACCGAGGAATGATCGAACGTCGCACACATTTTCGGGCGGGGGCCATGACTTTACCATTTCCACCTTGGAAGGATCCATTTTAATGCCTTCGGCGCCAATAATAAGACACAGATACTTAACTTCTTGTCTCGCACCAGACTTACTCGGTGTCGCACGTGACATTAGCCTCGTTCCTCGTCATTTGTCACACTCCGAAAATATGTCTGGATTAAGTCATCCCCGAAAAGTTGAAAACAACAAGCCTTTTTTTCTGAACCCCAACCAACACTAAACCTGTCATCAGCGCCACAAGTAAGTACCGAAAGCAGTCATTCTTAAACTTGGGAAAATTGTCCACTCATAACTCATACAGAGATCAAGAAACACAACGACTGGAGACATAACACAATTATGGCCGACAAAGATGTGAAAGTTCAGGATGTACTTAACTGTTTCCGAAGACATCGTATGAAGTTGGTCACCTTCATCGAAACTTTTTTTGTGAGCCAATTACGTTCTGCATCAGATGGAAGAGGCAGGTTTTTTGCGGATGAAGGCATGCGATGCACCTTCCATGCTATGCTAGAGAACTCAGAATATGCGCTACGTAAACGACAGATGGCAAAACGTGCCATGCAACTATACGACGACTTTGGACCATACTTCAAACACATCATCATCCGCATGCTCCAAGTTGAAGTTAACGAAGTTGCCCAGGATGCACTTATGCACAGGAGTCCGATCGATGTATCTCCACAAGCTTGTGAGGAGTTCAACCTGTGGAACTATGAAGCCTTATACAAATCCAAAGCCCCCATACTATTTGGTATTATCCAAGTGTTATGCTGTGTTCCATCCGCTGTGAAGGAAATTCGGCAAGTCGATATTGGGGAGCCACTATTGGATGTCGAGCGCATGGACGAGGAGGAAGATATAGATCCTGAGATCGACCAACCCGACAACCACGATGGCGAATATCTATGGGAGAAGATGCAAGCGGATATGACAAGTACATCGGGCAAAAAAAAATCTACGTTAGGTGCGTGTACTGGCATCCAATGCATAGAACGGTTTCAGCGCTACCTCCCACTTGTAAACGATGGGGCGCTGCGTGGTAAGTGTTGCAACGTAAGATCTGCGCGCCAGCGACTGCGTGCCCCATCTTCGTTTACACGCAGACGTGCGTTAATCAGTGCTAACTCCCTACTGTGAACGATTTTTCTGCTTGTAGACGATACTTGTGGTGTGGCGACGACGATTCCCACCATCTTCGTCTCAAGGCAGAGGCCCGTTCACCAGCTCTAACTCCCTCCTGCAAATGATTTTTCTACGTGTAGACGACACTTGCGGCATGGCGACAACGACAACGCCTGCGGTCCACTATACCCCACGAAGTGTCTCACTTCCGACGTATGGGCACAATGCTCCTAATCTTTAAACCCACTTTCGCACATAACAATTGATGACTGAAGTGAAATGCCAACCGTTCTGATATATTGCTATTTACCGCATGCTATATATCATCATCACCCTTGGAAAGCTCCAAATGCTCCATATCCGAATCGTCGACTGCGCTATCATCTTCCTCCTCCGCTATCCGGTCATATTGATTGCCAGCTGTGGTTTCTAGTTCGTCCTCTGCGCTGTAGTCATCGTCGGTATTGCTCCCGCCGAGTCCAAAAATTTCGGTTCGGTCCATAACGCGTTCGTAGTCGCTGTCGTTTTCAATTGCAATCCTGCTGTCCCTCTGCAGTGTTACGAGCGGTCCCAAATTGATCTCCTCGGGTTCTGGCTCTGCAAGAAAGGCGGCCAACAGTTCGGGGTCGATTTCCAGTGTGGGAAGAGGTTCTATTGCCGGTCTCAGTTTGTCAGCTGAAATTTTCGAAAGAACTTCAGCCTTCAGTGTATGACGTATCGAGTTCATAGCCTTTTCCCTTAATCCCAGATGAAGGCTATTCCACATCGACATCAATGCGGCATAACATGCTGTAGAAATAATTAGCAGTGCTCTTAGAGTGTCAAAAACTACTTACCGCCATCATTTGCTATGTTGAAAAAATAAGTGCAACCGGCTGATTTGAGCTGCGATCGTTGTGGCACAGATCCCGATTGAGCCACTTCTGCCTTGTTTGGCAACTCCTGAAGTGCAAGATGAAGTGCGGTAACCACGTAAACAATAAGAGTGGGGGGTTGCTTGTCGAGCAACCACTTCTAAAGTCCTGGGTTTTGAACACGACATTTGTTGAAGAAGTGCAAGTGGATGAACCGTGGGATTTGACTTGCAAAAAAAGGGGTTATATGTCTCTGGGAATAGTGTTAGACTGTTTGCGTGGAAAGGATGATAGAATGGGAATGGTAGCCTTCACCCCAGGCTGTAATTTTCGATCGCTGTTCCGGTAGATCAATGAGTAGTTCTGCAGCAATGCGTTGACCGCAGCTAAATGACCAGTTGCGCTCGAATGGGCGTTTATATCGTACAAGTCGAAAATGGATTTACGTGCGGTCGAAATCCAACTTGATTGCATACTGTGATAGGCATTCTTGATCTGTAGAAACCGCGTCCAACATATGCTGTTAGCACCTCATCAAATGCACATAACGCATACAGGAAGAGTGAATCGTTCTATACGTATTTAAGATTGTACACCTGCGGCAAGTTGAAGTCGACATTGTATCCTTTCTGCCTGTTGGCCTCAGGCCACAGCCTGGTAATAATCTAAAACACCTTAGTGTCAGCATGATAAGCGAACACAACACCTGAAGTGTCATTCAGCACTGACATCTATCATCTCCTCGGCAGGATTAATGAACGGGGATACTCTGTAGCAGTACCGCTCAAGTAATCGCTTCACTGCTTCCAGCACACTGGCCAATTCCAAACTTCCCGAATGTAGCGCACTTCTGGGTCCTTGACGACCGGCAAAGGATGCCACCGAACCTAGGTCTGACGATTGTGAAGGTGAGAGAAGGGGTGTCGATCTGGCAGTAGATAGCGGAGAAGAGTGGTTGTCAATATGTCCTCCTTTCAGCGAATAGGAGGTCACCTTGACAGCTGGACCCGGTGCACTCGAAGGTGTATTTGGTGGCGGAAGTCCTGCCCGCGATGATCGAACAACTTCTCGTGAGTCTTGAGCTATTCCTAAAGTAGCATGCGGAGCTTTCCTCATCTTTTTGCGAGCATTACCGTTGCTTAATGTTGAGAGCGGTCTCTTGGACATCTGGTAGTTTGGAGAGCTCGGGATGAGAGCTAGCTGGGGGTCGAATTCATGAATCTTGGGCCCTGCCTTGAATCTTCTTCACAGCCTGCGAATTGGGGGTCCTGCATGGGGTCGGCATGGTCGATGATTGAAGTGAGAAGATCTGTGCGAGTCAATGGGCGATGTGAAAGGTAAGAAGGAAGAATGAATGATACGCACAGAGTGGGGTTTTATATTCCGGGTGAGAAATGAGGGTAGAGTAGTATGAGTTGGTGGGTGGCGTGAAGAAGGAGAGAGAAGAGGGAACAACGACGGACGATGGCTTCCTTTTCATATGAAAGTACTTGCCCTCTAGTAACCACATTAGCGTCTTCCCACAACCATTAACACGAAACCGTAGTCCTACAACACCTCAACCGTGTCGTTTTAATCTTCACAGCGAGTAGCTTGTTAGCTTCCATTGAAACATCGTCTTAGGAGTGCTTGTCGCTCTCTAGTATGCTCGCCCATTGCAACGAATTCGTAAGCACATATGTAACGCCAGGAGGAGTGTCTATTTTTCGACCCACGGTATCCTATTTCTACGAATATTGAAAGTGACGGAATTGGATAAGCTCAAATTTTTTGCAAAAAGCAGCTGTAAATTGTTCACCCTTACTGAGATGTATGACAATTACTACACAACACACACAATACCTAAGCCGATATTTGAGTACCCAAAATTGCTAATATTTTTCTCCACCCATATTCCTCCAACGATATAATTGACTATTGATGTCGTCTTCCCCGTCGTGGTGTCCTGACGTTTCTGCTTCTGTCGGTCTTGTCGCCGCTCGCATCATCTTGAAGACGGCGATGTTGTCCTCCTCGTTGCGGTGTCCTAAAGTTTCTACTTCTGTCAGTCTCGTCACCGCTTCCATCACCTTGAAGAGGGCGATGTCGTCCTCCGAGTCACGGCGTCCTAACGTTTCTGCTTCTGTCAGTCTCGTCGCTGCTCGCATCATCTTGAAGACGCCGATGTCGTCCTCCCCGTCGCAGTGTCCTAACGTTTCTGCTTCTGTCGATCTCGTCGCCGCTCACAACATCTTAAAGACGGCGATGTCGTCCTCCGAGTCGTAGCATCCTAACATTTCTGCTTCTGTTGGTCTTGTCGGCACTTGCATCATCTTGAAGACGGCGATGTCGTCCTCCCCGTCGTGGCGTCCTGACCTTCCTGCTTGTGTCCGCCTCGTTGCTGCTGGCATCATCTGCCGAATCCTCGTCATGGACTCCACTACCTTGCAACTCGTCTTCGATATTCCTGGAGTGGCGTCTAATGCCTGGCAAGCTTTCAGAAGTCCTCAGGCACTTGCGTGCGCGCACGAGCATCGGATCCTTTTCCAAGCCAAACTCGGTGACCGTATTGTTTACGGCCTGTTGCTCCTCCTCCAATTGGCGTTTCATGCGTTCGATACGGTCCATCACGGCAATGATGTCACGTGTGGTTATTGGAGTGGCCCACGGAGATGCAGGCATAGGGGGGGCCGAGATCACGGTTCCCATGGTATCCAGAGTTACCTGTAGACCTCTTGGAGGGGTATCATCTCTTCCATGGACGGGGTTGCGTCGGAGGATGACAAGGACCCAAGGTGGCATTTGAACTGTATGGAAGAATAATTTCACGGTCCTGTCGGACCAGAGAAGGGTGGTGTCGTCCTCTCCCAACAAGTAGGTCTGCTCCATCTCCTGAGCCCTCGGTTCTTGGACAGGATCCGGGAAACGATCCTCATCGACTGTGCTGACTGGATTGCATGGTCGGACAAGGCAGCCGTAAATTGCACGAGGCTGGCGGTTCGATGACAATCTTTTTACTGACTGGAAAAGAGCCAGCACCGTGAGACTGGTGACATTTGTGAAGGTCCAGCTCACTGCTGAGCCAAAGGGGTCGTACAGGTCATGGACACCATTCTGAGAGCTGTGTTGAGCCTTATCCGGGTCGATGATGACGGCCACATAAGGATGTGGGCTACTCCCACTGCCTCCGGGCATGCTGATTCTCGGCGGCACGTCATTTTGGTACCCATATCTTCCCTCCCCTCTAGCTGGCAAGAGGTTTATTGACGGTGGAAGTGGCTACCCCGGCTGTGTTGCTTGACTTGGCACATCCACTTTCTCACGTCTGGCCCTGCCTTTGCCCTTCATTCGGTTGTCTCCCTCCGAATTGGCTAAAGCAGGCATTAATTTGCCCACTCCACCGCTATAGGTCTGGGGAACGCTATAGCCCTACTTGTCGATTTGTGTTTTCGCCTTCGAATAGCAGTTGCAAAGGAACCAGCGGAAGACCGCCCACCATTCTGCCGGTGGCCCTCCTGCCATAGGGCTAAGTGATCGGTATTCCCACATTCCCTGAAATTGGCAGAAGTGGAGGAGAGTGGTTTCGTCACCGAAAAGAATGGTGTACATGAGATTGTGGACCTTTGCATGTTTTATGCCAGTACATCCGGACTGCCGTATTAACGTCCGGATATGCTCTGCCTGCAGAGCTCGCGCCTTCGTGCTCTCAAATCTGATGATCGTATAGCTACTAGCTGTCGCCGTTCAGTCCTGCTTAACGCCACGGGAAGTCGGCTTCTTCTCCTGCTCCTATTTCTTGGTACCTTTAGGCATTGGCTTCGGGGTCGGCTCTGGTGACTTAGATGACACTGACAGCTCTGAGGGCTATGACAGCTCTGACGGCTCTGGGGCCCGCAACCTTCATTTGGGCGGCACGTCTTGGTATACGGTTGGATTGTGGTGTCGATGAATGGATGCTACCTGGGAAGTAATGTCAATTACATTGGAAGTGCTGGAGGATTGTACAGGAGATTCAGTATCGGTTTGGACGAAGAGAGTGCTGGCAGGGCGGATCTGGGGATTTATATAGCAAGAAGGATGATAGCACATGTCCGGTGTCGGCATTCTTGTTTGAGCTTCATCCCAGTGAGCAAACTGCACAGACTCGGTAGATTCAAGTTGAATCGATGCTATTCAACGGAAGTAGCACTTGTCCGGCGTCGGAAATCGGGATCCTTTCCGGCATGCTACTTGCAACAGCAAACTGCACTGCATCTCAGGAACATCTTGAACAAAGGTATTAATGACACCTGGAATAGCACTTGTCCGGCGTCGGAAATCGGGATCCATTCCGGCACGCTACTTGCAACAGCAAACTGCACTTCATCTTGGGAATATCTTGAATAAAGGTAATAGTGACGCCTGGAATAGCACTTGTCCGGAGTCGGAAATCGGGATCCATTCCGGCACGCTACTTGCAACAGCAAACTGCACTTCATCTCGGGAATATCATGAATAAAGGTAATAATGACGCCTGGAATAGCACTTGTCCGGCGTCAGAAATCGGAATCCTTTCTGGCACCCTACTTGCAACAGCAAACTGCACTGCATCTCGGGAATATCTTGAATAAAGGTATTAATGACGCCTGGAATAGCACTTGTGAGCCTAGGGTGTAGGAGTACACGGCAGGGGAGGTAAATCCAGAAGAAGTAGAGGTAGGTAGAAGAGTCAGGTTTCTTTTCGATATTCACAGTGGAATAATCTAAGGTTTGTTGTTCGGGGTAGTTGTGTTTGTCCGGGTCTGATGGCGAGATTTCTTGCTGCGCTGGGAGCTTGGATATATATGGCGAAGAAGGTAGTCAGGTGATCCCTCATCGTATGCTACGGGAGGGCGGCGTCCGGGGGCGAGTTCGTGCGCGGGGTGGAGAGGCCCGTTTGCACAGATCTCTTCCTCGTGAGTCATGGCTGCTGCCTGGCCGAGGGGGACGCATATGCTCGCTGCCATATGAGGGGTGTGGGTGAATACCCGGAGCTGATTGGTCCTGGTCGGTGATGGCGACAAGGATGCGTAGGTTGTCGGCTGTTTCATGCAGAGGGATGTGGGGACCGTGTATTGGCGCACAAGCGAAGACCCGTGTGGTAATGCCACAGCGCACATGTGTTCTGCAATCTAGCCCTCCTTACGACTTCCGAGTTAAGATAGCGTACGTCCGTTACGGCCGTAGTCCTTAACCCCATACCTTTATCTCCTGCCTAGACTCTCTCAGCCCTGCGTATACGTCATGCTCGCGTATGGCGTGCTATGACTCGCGAGGGTGTGTGTTCGTCAGAGATAGCGCTCGTGGCTGTTTCGTCTGTGGCAACTGCATACGGCGCCCTGCCCGCAGCAGCCCCTCACCGGAGTACACTGCAGACCCCCTTGCAGCTATCCAACGCACCCGTGCAGTGGGCTCGGCTATATAGTCGTCGCTCTCGGCCCGAGTGTTACGCTGACTTCCCAACACGTGACTATGTACCATATACTCCTATTGTCATCCCCGATGTACCAGGGTGTGACACTACTCCCCCCTTCCGAAGCTTCGTCCCGAAGTGAATAAGAGATACGTTGGTGACTTAACTGTGTGGAACATAGAGATGGTTCCATTGGAATGCAGTCCTCCAGCCCCTGCATCCCTCCGATCGCCTAACTTATGAAGAAAACCCTCCTACGGGAATAACTTCATGGTTAATATGGCTGGCGATCGGCCCTCTATTCAGCCCTCTGAGATGGGGTAAATATACTGTCGGAGCATGGTGATCCCGAACCTTCCGGCACGCGGAAACCAACTAGAGGTGATCAGAAGACGGGTTGACACTGCCACGCTGGTGTAGCATTACCAGAGCCGGTTAAAAGCAGCCGGGTCTTGTTCCCTGGTCACTCCTGCCTCGCCACAGTAAAAGGTTTCGGTTTGCCGGATAGGAATTACAACAGAGATATTCGGATGCTCGTTGAAGTGATGTGGATGAAGTCCTCCGTCCCCTTCATCCTACTACCGTTGATGGTCCAAAGGCCTGTGGACTTTGGTAGGGCATCAATCTAGCTCTCGGTGAGCCGGTAGTCCCTCGGAGAGTCTGGGTTCTTGCGGTGAAACTCTCAAAGTTTCTCCAGACCTCCTACTGAGAAGTTGTCGAATGGCTCTGCGGTCCAATCCCGTCGGTCGGGATAGTCGAGCCATCGGACGAGGTATAGGACACGGCGTCCTCGCTTGGTGCTGCCAAGAACCTCGTCGACATCGTACTCCTCGCTCTGCTCGATGTCGTCTGCTTCCCGTAGTATTCTGGATGGGTCCGGGGGCGCTCGGTGCTTGCTGGTTCGATAGGGTTCGAGCAGGAGACATGGAAGACGTTGTGTATCTTCCATTTCCGTGGGAGCGTAAGACAAGCCGGGAGAGGAGAGATGAGTTCTTCGATCTGGAAGGGCCCATGATTTTTGTGGTCCATCTTCCGAGACGGGCGACGCGTTTGGATATTGCGTCCGTTGAGCATAACCAAGTCCCCTACTTGGTATGCGGGGGCCTCCTTGCGATTGGGGTCTGCGTACCGGCGCATCCGCTCCGGTGCCGTCTTGAGACCCTTTCGGGCCTCGTCGTGCACGGTGTGCATCCAGTGCGCGTAGACCTTGCTGGCGGGGTTGAGGACATTGACCGCAGCAGGGTTCGTGGCGTTGGGGTTGAATCCGTAATTGGCGTAGAACGGAGACAGGCCCGTACCGGGGGTAACCGAGTTGTTGCAGGCGAACTCGGCCAAGGGTAGCAGGGAGACCCAGTCGTTTTGCTCGTGGTTGGTGAACGAGCGGAGGTAAGCCTCGATGGTTTGGTTGAGGCGTTCGGTTTGGCCGTCCGTTTGAGGGTGGAAGGCCATGGACATCTGGGAGCGGATGCCCGAGAGTCGGAGGAATTCTTTCCACACTTCTGAGGTGAAGCGTGAATCCCGGTCCGACACTATATCCGATGGCAGCCCGTGGTGCCACCAGATCTCACGTGCAAAAATCCTTGAGAGATCGCTTGCCGTCTTGCCCTCTTTCAGAAGAGGGAGGAAGTGCGCCATCTTGGTAAATCGGTCGATGACTACCCAGAGTTGGTCGCATCCGTCAGAGATCGGTAAGTCGGTGATGAAGTCCATGGCAATCGATTGCCATGGAGCGTAGGGGAGCTCTAGAGGGTGGAGGAGCCCGTAGGGGTGGTGGCGTGCTGCTTTGTTTTGTTGGCATTCCAGGCAGCTCCGGACGAAGTCTATAATTCGCACGTCCATTTTTGGCCCCCAGAAGTTGCAGCGAATCAGCTCGATCGTTTGGTCCTGGCCCATATGACCAGCGACCTTCGTGTCGTGTTCTGATTCAAGGATCCTTTGGATAAGATCCTTGTCGTTGGGGACCCACAACAAACCCTTCCGGTATACCATTCCTTCCCTCAGCTGCAGAATTTCTCTCCTGGCCTTTGTGGCCGCCCGCTGCTCCTCACGAGGGAGAGCGGTAACCTCCTCGACAGCTGAGCCGTCATTCGGCGCTGGTCTTTCCAATGCCGCTTCCTGTTCCAAGGCCTCAAGCACCTTTCGGTACTTGGGGTCCTTCTGTCCAGCTTCCCACACCGAACCTGCAAATCCTTCGCTTCATCTCCTTGCCGGGATACCACTAAGTTGCGCTGCTGAGGAAACGTAGATAGTTCCTGCGCCGGCGGCACTAATTCTGCCCGAAAAATGGGATGGGTGCAGAATTGTGGTGATTGGCTGGTCCTCACTCCCCCCTTTCTCAGGGTGGTACTCCAAACGCCTGGATAGTGTGTCCCGCTTGCCGTTTTGGGAGCCGGGTTGGAAGAAGATTTTGCAGTCGATGCCGGCAAGTTCTTGTGCCCAGCGAGCTTGTCGGTGGTTGGCTACCTTAGTCGCAGTAAAGTACTCAAGGTTCTGGTGGTCCGACAACACCTGCACTTGGTGTATTGCGCCTTCGCAGTATCGTCTCCAGTGTTTGAAGGAATCGACGATCGCGAGGAGTTCCTTATCGTGAATTTCGTAGTTGATTTCCGCGCGTGAGAATTTCCTCCAATGGAAGGCGACCGTGTGCAGGCAGTTCTCGGGGTCTCGTTGGGAGAGGATCGCTCCGAGGGCGAAGTCTGATGTGTCTTTCTTGACGATCACTGGCCTTTGGGGGTCGAAGTGTGCCAGGATCAGGGCAGTCGTGAATCGGTTCTTCAGCTCTTTAAACGCGAGCTCGGCCTTGGGTGTCCATCTCCAATCCTTGGCGTTACCCTTCGTGAGCTCCGTGAGTGGACGGGCTACTCCCGAATAATCTTGGATGAAGCGTCGGTAAAAATTAGCAAAGCCCAAGAAGGATTGGACTTCAGTCTGGGACGAGGGGGACTTCCACTCTTGTACCGTCTCGACTTTCTCCTGAGACATCTTGATCCCTTCTCTGCCAATCAAGTATCCCAAGAATTCCACCTCGGTCTGCCGCCAGACGCACTTATCAGGGGATACGGCCAGTTTGTTCTCTCGTAGCCTTCGGTGGACTTCTTGGACGATTTTATCGTGCTCCTCAGCTGTCTTTGCGTAGATGAGGAGGTCATCCATGTAGGCGAGAAGTCCGAGGTCGAGCATGTCCCAGAAGATATGGTTCATCATATCTTGGAAGGTTGCTGGGGCGTTGCTCAAGCTGAAGGGCATGATGAGGAATTCGTATAGGCCGTACCGTGTGCGAAATGCGGTTTTACATTCATCTCCCTCTTTGATCCGGATCAGGTGGAACCCATTCTTTAGGTCCATTTTGGCGAACCACTGGGCTCCCTGAATCCGATCCTGTAGTTCCTGCATTAGAGGGAGGGGGTACCGGTTGGGGATCGTGATTTGGTTGATCCCTCGGTAGTCGATGCAGAGTTGAAGGCCATGACCATTTGGCTTGGGGACGAAGAGGATGGGGGAGCAAGCGCTGGAGGTGGATCGCTGGATCTTCCCGGTCCTCAACATTTCCTTCAGCCACTCTAGGAGGGTTTTCAATTCGTGCTCCGAGAGGGGGTAGATCGGTCCCCAGGGGCCTGATTCTCCTGCCCTGAGGTTGATGGCGTGGTCGTAGGAGCGGTGCTCCGGAAGCGCGTCGGCAGCTTCTTTTCCCATGATTCCGAGAAACTGCCGAAATTCTTCCGGTACCTGCTCCAGTGAGTCATTGGCCGTCAAGTCTACGGCCGAGACATATCCGATGAACCTGGCCTCAGGGTGAGACAAAATAGAGTCGTCGAGGCTCAGAGAGAATTCCTGGACTACGGTTTTGGTGCAGAGGTCCAGGCAACAGGGGGAGGTGAATCGGAGTTCAGGTGAATCCCAAGCGCCTTGCGGAGGGTGCTTGGCGATCCACCAGAAGGGGAGGAACACATCTACCTCAGGTTCTAGGGGGGATACCTAAAAGACCTCCTGGGTGTAGTGCTATTGGTGTTGTAGGAGGATGGGCTTGGTGTATTCGTGCCCAGCTCCAGGTACGATATCGCCAGTGAAGTTGGGGATGACGATATCGGTTTGGTGGGGGAGGCACGGGATACCCATCTTGTCCACCAAGGATTTGCTGATGAGTGCGGTTGAGTATCCCGTGTCGAGGAGGGCGTGGATGGTGGTCTGTTTTTCGTTCCAGTGGACCACCATTTTCACGATCGGTCAGTTGCCGCAAAGTGGTTTCTCGGTGGTGTTGACAGGCACGGTCGGCTCACCGGGAGCCTGCTTTCTTCGTTGACTATGCTTCGACGTTCCAGCACTTGGTTCGTCTGGACCCTTTCGTTTCCGAGATGTTCCACAAACTATAGTAAAGGCCTCAGGGTGCGGCATGCCCTGGCCTTTTAAAAATCCGCCTCATCCAATGAGTCGACCCAGAAGGGGCCTTCTCGCCTGTCCGAGTCGTCCGTTTTGGTGGCGGAGACTTTGGCTTGCTTCGGAGCGGGGGATTCGGTTGTCGGGGTGTCGTCTGTTGTGCGATTCCTTTTTCCTGCGCTGGACGCCGACGCCGTGGCACCCCTGGTAGGGAGAGGGGTGCCTTTCTTTGTTGCCTTGGAGTAGTATTCGGTGGTGTGGTGCCTTTTGTCGCCACACCGCCAGCAACCGCTTTGGTTGTCCTTTTTGTGGGAGTCGATCTCCGCTTGGTCGACTCCCGCCAAAGCAGCACGGTTGTTCTCCCATACCCTTTCCTTTCCTGACCTTGCGGTCTGACCACCCGAGTCAGTCTTTCCTGACTGCTTATGGTCTACCTCTTTTCTGCCGGTGTTCACGGGCTTTCCTGACCTTTCGGTCTTCCCAGGGCCCTTCCCGGAGCCCTGAGCGTCATTGTTTCCCCCACCCTCCTGCCGCTGCCGAGCTGCCTCCAGTCTCTTCCTCTTCTCCACATGGATTCCTGCCTCGTAGGTGGCGGTCAAAAAATCCCCGTCTTCAAGGAAGTCGAAGGCGTTGTGGGCGAAGCGCATGTCCAGTATATGGCTGGGCATTGCGTGGTCGATTTTTTCCTGGAGGCTTTCTCCCGTGACCCCTGCGTAGATATTCAGGGCCCGGAACTCGACGAAGTAGGCCTTGATGTCTCCTTTGTAGCGGAGTTGGCTGATCTTCTCGAGGGCATTGGCGGCTTCCCGTGAGTCCCAGAAGTCTGTCTGGATTGCCTCTGAATAGGCTCCCCAGGTGTCTCCGGTTCTTCGGGTGATTTTTCGGCGGTGGAGGTGGCAGGCTTTCGCGGTGCCTGTCAACCGGGTCCCAACCCAGGCGATCTTCTGAGCCTTCAACGCCCCTGGGTAGAAGCTGAGGTAGTCTTCTACTGACTCCCACCAGGTGTTGAACGGCGTTGTGGGTTTGCCGTCATACTCCGATGGGTTCTCCATTTTTAGTCGGGGTGCGTGGACCGCCTCGGGTCTCGGTGGCTGGGGGCCCGCTCCTGCCTGAGCTGCCCGGATTCCTTCTCCGATCATGCGAGCGAGTCTTTCGGAGGTGAACTCATCGTCATCATCGTTTTCTCCTTCCTTTTTACCCTTCCCTCTGTCCGTTTTACGGGTCGGGGGTCCAGGTGTGGAGTAGAGGTCGGCGTTGTCGTGGTCGCCATTCTCGGACGGCTCGCTGGGAACCAGGGAGATCTATGGTGGTCCTGGTGGTGGCCCGGTACCTTCAGACCCCCCAGCAGCAACCGCAGGTTCATCCAGAATGGCGGGAGGTCGGATGGTCCGGCGGGCCGTTTGGAGGTAGGTCGGCTTCCGCGCTTTGAGATCTTCAGCCTTTTTGCGGATGGCCGCAAGGTTGGCTTTGATCGCGACGTTGTCGGCTGCCAACTTCTCGGTGGTGGCCTGTTGTGTAGCAGCCCATTGTTCCACGTTGTGGTTGAAGTTGGCTTGTTCCTGACGCCTTTGCCCGTCGGCAGTCTGGATGAAGGCGAGGACATCATTAAGCCTGGCAATCTGGAGGCCTCGCTGGTGGTCGGCCATGTTGGTCACCACATTTTTCTCCACGATCTTCCGCCAGACATCCGCGGTGAACTGCTGCGAATCGTTGGCGGTCCGCATCAGCTCTGTCTGAATCCATTCGTGGGACGCCGTGGAGTTGGCCTCCTGCTGGGCGTACAGGTATGGCACTACCTCGCAGAGGACCTGGTAGTTGCACTCGATCTTGATGACCTCGAGGTCAGTTCGATCGAACTTGTCGCCCAGGGCTCGCTTGAGTTCCCTGAGCTCTCGGTGGGCCTGTCGCTGTTGCTGAACTAGCAGACGGACCCAAGCAGCGGGCTGCTGGATCTCGACGGTGTCGAGGGAAGGTCGAATACCGTGGTAGATCTCGATCGCCATTTGGGGTTGCTCGATCCGTAGCATGTAGGCGTTCGAGGACGCAGCTGCAGGGGTCGCGGGGGTCATCATTGTGAGAGACGAAAAGTAAGGTGACTAATTCATTAGATTATAGTGTGAGCCTGAGGTGTAGGAGTACATGGCAGGGGAGGTAAATCGAGAAGAAGTAGAGGTAGGTAGAAGAGTCAGGTTTCTTTTCGATATTCACAGTGGAATAATCTAAGGTTTGTTCTTCGGGGTAGTTGTGTTCGTCGGGGTCTGATGGCGAGCTTTCTTGCCGCGCTGGGAGCTTGGATATATATGGCGAAGAAGGTAGTCAGGTGATCCCGCTTCGTATGCTGCCGGAGGGTGGCGTCCGGGGGTGAGTTCGTACGCGGGGCGGAGAGGCCCGTTTGCACAGATCTCTTCCTCGTGAGTCATGGCTGCTGCCTGGCTGAGGGGGACGCATACGCTCGCCGCCATATGAGGGGTTTGGGTGAATACCCGGAGCTGATTGGTCCTGGTCGGTGATGGCGACAAGGATGCGTAGGTAGTCGGCTGTTTCATGCAGAGCGATGTGGGGACCGCGTATTGGCGCACAGGGGAAGACCCGTGGGGTAATGCCTCAGCGCACATGTGTTCTGCAATCTAGCCCTCCTTGCAACTTCGGAGTTAAGATAGCGTACGTCCATTACAGCCGTAGTCCTTAACCCCGTACCTTTATCTCCCGTCTAGACTCTCTCAGCCCTATGTATACGTCATGCTTGCGTATGGCATGCTATGATTCGCAATGGTGTGTGTTCGTCAGAGATAGCACTCGTGGCTGTTTCGTCCGTGGCAACTGCGTACAGCGCCCTGCCCGCACCAGCCCCTCACCGGAGTACACTGCAGACCCCCTTGCAGCTATCCAACGCACCTGTGCCGTGCGCTCGGCTATGTAGTCGTCGCTCTCGGCCCGAGTGTTACGCTGACTTCCCAACACGTGACTATGTACCATATACTCCTATTGTCATCCCCGATCTACCAGGGTGTGACTGCACTTGTCCGGCGTCGGAAATCGGGATCCTTTCTGGCACACTACGTGCAAGAGCAAACTGCACTGCATCTCGGGAATATCTTGAATAAAGGTATTAATGACGCCTGGAATAGCATTTATTCTGTCTTGGGATCCTCGGAAGTGCGTTGTCTAGCAGTAATTCGGCGGAGTCATTTTGATCAGTTTAGTACCGATTACTACTATTACCCACTTAGTACTAGTCAGTTAGGAATTTTATTGTTTAATAATCAAACTCCTTATAATTTTAACAAAGAAAATAATGCCACTTCTCCACTTGCCAACAACTAGCATTACAAACTATCTTCAGCATTCACCCATCACGCCAGAATTATGTCGCAAATTCGGGTTTCGAGCCTACTGTGTACATACTGTTTTAGGAGATTTACACTGCGAACATGGCTCCACAAACACATCGAAAAAGGGCATCGAGAATACTGGTCAGAACTTCGGGCTTCGAAAAAATGCACCTATGGGGGGCACATTCCCCATCCAATTAGATCTGGTGGCACACTTCAAATTCTGATCTAAGTTGATCGTAGCCACTCTGGCAGCCACCAGCGCTGCCAATACCGGCAGGTAAAGTGACAATACCAGTCGGTATTATACAGTACGGCTGTCGCGCCGCATTTTCGCTGCAGTAAAATCAAATACCGCAACCAAAAATTTCCGGGTTTTTTTTTCGGAATTTTTTGATGGTGGCAATACTTTCCAGTAACCTGTAGTAAGGTTCGTTACGGGCGACCAGCTGTTAGAAGCACAACTATAGTGCAGTACCGTACAGTATACTGCAGTACTGCCGTCACTGGATAAATTACTACTGTTTTGCACTGTACTCAAAACTATGCGTAAATATGACAGCGATTCAGTAATGCTGCACTGGAGATACCATTTGCTACGCAACATTACTGCGTAGTATCGTGCGGTAGTGCTCCTTCACCGTGGTAACATCAAATACCTTGATCAAAAATTTACAATTATTTATTTTTTTGGAATTTCTTTAGGAGTGGGAGTAATTGGCAGTAATGTGTAGTACCGTTCGTAATGGGCAACCAGCCGATAGCAGCGGCACTATAGCGCAGTACCGGACTGTATACTGCGGTAATGCCATCACTGGATAAATTACTACTGTTTTGCACTGTACTCAACACTATGTGTAAATACGACAGCGATTCAGAAATGCTGCACCGCAGATACCGTTTGCTACGCAACGTTACTGCGTAGTATCGTGCGGTAGTGCACCTTCACCGTGGTAACGTCAAATATCTCGCTCTAAAATTTACGATTTTTTTTTTTTTTCGAATTTCTTTAGAAGTGGGAGTAATTGGCAGTAATGCGTAGTACCGTTCATAACGGGCAACCAGCCAATAGTAGCAGCACTATAGCGCAGTACCAGACTGTATACTGCGGTACTGCCATCACTGGATAAATTACTACTGTTTTGCACTGTACTCAACACTATGTGTAAATACGACAGCGATTCAGTAATGCTGCACCGCAGATACCGTTTGCTATGCAACGTTACTGCGTAGTATGGTTCGGTAGTGCCCCTTCACCGTGGTAACGTCAAATACCTCAATCTAAAGTTTACGAATTTATTTTTTTCGAATTTCTTTAAGAGTAGCAGTAATTGGCGGTAACGTCTAGTATCGTTTGTAATGGGCAACCAGCCGATGGTAGCTGCATTACAGGACAGTACCGGACAGTATTCTGTGGTACTGCTGTTGCAAGATGTTCTGTGGTACAGATGATTACTAGGGTTGCTGGTATCATTTGTGCCAAGTATTATCAATGAAATATAACTGGCGCTTGTACAAAAAACAATATCCTACAGGCATCACCACCAACAACACTATCCATCACGACAACAAGGCAATCCTCATTGTTTTCTCCCACTTCACGAACAAATTCTGCCCAGAAACCCCCAACATGTCTCGCCGTATGCAATGTGCGCTCAAAAATTCAAACACTTCGCACTCTCGTCTTCCCGGGTACAAGGTCATCACGGCCGTCGATTACGAAAATTATTTGTTTGGCAAAGAGTACCTGGCAAGCGATTCTGTTGATGGGAATATTGAGGTGAATAGCCACATTTGTGAGGATGAAGAGGAAGAGAATCCGGATGAAGATGGAGAGAATCCGGATGAAGATGGAGAGAATCCGGATGAAGATGGAGAGAATCCGGATGAAGAGGAAGAGAATCCGGATGAAGAGGAAGAGAATGATAGCCATGCTGGAAACAGTGGAGTTTCCGATGGCAGCTTGTCCCTGCCAATTGACATGGAAGAGTATGATGATTCCAATGATGATGCGAGCTACAACCCAGACCTCACTCACCCGAAGTCTGCACGTACTATGCGCGCAACCAAACGGGCACGCGAAAAAGATCTACACCGATTACCTACACATTGTCTCAGGTTGAGGGATGAGGATGGCAACTTGTCGCCAACGGTATCGACAATTCAGCCTCCCACCCAAAGATGTCCTAAAAAGGTTTGGTTGTATCTAACTTCTTCAACAAATACTAATCAGTAGTGTCAGCAGCGAAAATCTATGGATGAAGATCCACTTGACTTCGATTCGTTGGATAATGATGCACAGAGCTTCCTCCCCACATTCTCAGAATCGGTGATGCAGCTGGCAGAGGAGAAGGCTGGTGAAAATTCGCAGTTCACTGTCGAGCAATTGCTTAACTACGCCGGAATTGTCATCAGTACTCAGTCGTATCGATTGAAGACTACCAAGAAGCAGTCTCCATGGAACCTTTTCCTTGCTGAAGCAAAGGCAGATGTTCCCATTCAGCTACAGCAGCCAAAAAAGGTGGAAAGTGCCGGTAAACTGCAGTTCGATGGCAAATATACGAAACACTTGTCTATGCAGTATAAGGAAAGGAAAGAAGAGTATACCGAAAAGGCTCGCCAGATTAATGAGCTGGGGTTGAAGCAGCTGGTTGGACCATCTGCAACTCTCCAAAAGAAGTTGCTCAAGCAGCTGAGAGAACTGGTAATCTCGGTATCACAATAGTGAGAGGTATTTACCAATACTGATCATTTTTGCAGTCGAAGGAGCTGGCTTTACGTGAGGGCCAATTTATGATTGCCGCATGGACGAAGAGTGGTGGCGAGTGTACATTCTTGTCTAGGATCGGGCACGACTACTACCAGCTACTCAAGGCAACAGATAGAAGCTTCACCAAATTTTTTGAATTGTGCAAGGGAATCGACATCAAGAAGCAAACAAGGCGTGCTACCATCAAGAACGTACATGCGACTGCAAACCGTGATGAGCTGAGAAAGAACATGGTGGAGAGGTTGTTTACCCTGATTAGTATGCGCTATTACTCCTGTTTACTTGCTCTTACCAAGCTTATAATGCTAGATGATGCCAGTCCGTCATACCCTGCATTAGAAAAGCTCCCCAGGGGCAACATGGGCAAGATTATGAAGATATGGAAGCTACACTGGCTAGTTCCGGGTGACTGGCCTGAGAAGGATGATGATACGGCGATTGCGGCCCACCTCTGCTCGACCACCATAGACAACTTGAGATGCGTTCACCAAGCACTGGTTGCAAAAACGCTTACGGTAGTTTCGGGTTAGACTTCAGCGTTTACAGTACTTCACTTCTGAGTAAGGTGAAATATCAAGCGGATTAACAGGAATAATGAAGAATAACCTTTTTGGTGAGATAACGGGTGCGTAATCGACAGTATATGTAAATACTGCATAAAATATGTGGCAATTCTCTAGTCTCATTTTGATTGGATTCTTTTCTTTCTGTCACTCTGTATTATCCAATTCGGCTTTAGAGTAATCCAACATTTGTGCCATACAAACAACCCCACAATTCCCCACCACACAGAAACAATGCCATCACCCGTATAACCCCACCATCACCTGCACAACCCAACTATCGACACCAGTACAGCACCACTGACATGCCACCTGCACGGAGAAGGTCATGGGTGGAGGTTTTTCCGAATGGCAGTGGTGTCGGCACTATAAAGGGATGCCGAATAGATTCCAAGGCTGCAGCGAGGTTACTGTCTCAGCCCATGGCTTCCCGGAACCGTCGACATCAATAGGATGATAATGTGCCATCGAGGGGTCAATTCGATATGAGGTATAACAGCTGCGACAACCCTTTCAACAACGAGCAAAACCCCGTGCATGACACTGAGCTGGAGACGTTTGGGGAGGCTGGCAATGGCGAGCCTTAGATCCATATGGCTCGCAACCCACCACCCCTGAGATCACGGCATAATAAGAGATCAAGACTCTCAGAAAACTGGATTGGGACTCGATCTATCATAGCAGATCTGCTGGTATTGAGAAAAACAGAAGAAGAGTGTACTTATGATATGCAAGCAACCCGCAGAGTGCGTTTTATTGGTCTTGAGTCATACTTCTACCACGATGTCGAATACTGCAGCTGTGGAGTCTCCTGTGCCCAACTTGCTAAAGAAGGCTACTTTCCTTCGACCCCAGTGAGGCCTGCGACAGTTTTCAGCCTTCGACTACTCCGGCTACTACATGAGCAGAGTGTCCTAGGCTCGGTCTCCAAATTGGCTTGGGCCGGAACACTGAGAGCTGTATATGAGGCTGATCGAATGTCCGCAATACCTTCTTTTGACCATGAGGTAAGTATTCTTACTGAAGTACTGTTAAATACTAACGAATACATTCAGATGCATGATGCTTATCACAATTGGTTGGCAGTGCAGTACCAGATCGATACTAAGGCTGCATCTGCTCTCGATACGATGAATGTCGGAGTGGGTAGCTGCACATGGCAGATAAATAACCTTTCAAACATCGGTCTCTGTTGCTTCGATATCAATGCAAACAGCGACGAAGACACATCCATTGCCATATCCATTGATGGCAACCAGCAACACATAAGGTTCAAGGACAGATCTCCCTTCGAGTTCGAAAAGTATTCGCCCAAGCTGTTTATCGATTACAGACGCCCCAAGTTCACTTTGGCAGGTGGTGAGAGTGTTGGACACACCGCAGGGTGCGGAAACAAGTTCAAGGCGACGAGCGGATGGAATAAGGCGGAGACTATGTCACAGTCAAAGAAAGCTTTGGATGAGACAGGGCTAATGGCAGTGACATGCTACCATGGTACAAACCTGCGTTTCTTGAATGTATATGGTGGAAACGAACGATATAGCCATGCCATTCGACTGCTCGAATCTATAAAGGATGACTGTCCTGCAGCAGGTAGCATACAGCTATGCTATGATGTGGCGTGTGAATTCGAGTCATCTTTGCGGCGGCTTAATGCACCTTGGGTTGAGTGTGTCAGAGTTAGTATCAATCATTAGTTGACAGGATCACCGGCTAATGTATTGGTAGATGCGTATCGGGAGATTCCATCTGTATGGCCATGAGCTACACTGCCACATTCTATATAACTTGCTGCGTACCGAGGGATTTGGTTTGATGGTGGGAGAAGAGGTGGAACAGCTGTGGTTTACGCTGAGTAACCTCATCAGACCTGGACGCTATTCGTCAGGGCAACGACGCACACAAAAAATTGATGCAAGTGGTGGGTTCTCACTGTTACTTCCCAGCATCTACAAGTACTTACTTATAGTTGTGAAGGACTTTTCCTGGCGAAACGAGGAAGAGGGCGACTCGGACAGTATCTCTCACACCGGTGGCAGAAGATGGTAAAGATTGAGAGAGATTCCAGTGCAGTCATAAAACGGGTTCTTGGAATGATGGTTTCTGAGCGTATCGACAAGTCTGGACGGGTACATTCCCGTCAGACCGTTACCGATGAGTATTTGAGGTTACAGGCAGCCGACCAAATCTCATACTACCAGACATATCACCGGTATACCGGATTCCTTACTAATAGTGTGGGATATCTTGCTGACCGGTACTAGTAACAGGGCACAAATGGATGATGACAATCTTTACCGGTTACTACAACAGGAGTCGAACTTACGTCGTGACCTGGTATTTCAAACTGCCAACAGAGTTGGAAGGCCTGGAAGCGGTGAACGTCAGTGAGCAATTCCAAAAGCGGAACAGAACCCATACACTTTGAATGAGCTCTACGCCAATCGGGAAGGGCGTTCATTAATGAGCAAAATGGAGAGGCTGTTGCAGAAAACCAAAACGAATCGAGCCGACTGGGTGCCCAACCGCGAGTGGTACCAACGATCTGAAAAGCGAGTTGCCTTAGACGAAGTGCAGAAGATTCAACTGGAAATTGTGAGAATTATAACTGAGCGGCGAGTAGAAACTGACATCCTTCATCACCGAACTCAACATGGGGCCAATCTTGGAGGAAACATGACGAAGCACTTCGTTAGAAGGATAAACTCATGGTGGGCTCCACTTGATAGATTGGTTGCCATCTACAACCAAGAAGTAACGAAGGCTCAATATGCAGATAGGCTTCGGCCTCTGGATGTCAATCAGCTGAAAGAGGTAGGGGTCGACCTTGCGGATGGTGAAATTTGGGACATCGAGAGATTGATGAGTAATTCTGATTGGGCAGTCTACGATTACATCCGAGAGGGAATTGACACGCAATCACGATTGGATCGGGTAAAAGAGGAGCATGCAAGACTACTTCATCACACAAAGAGGTTGGTTCGTTGGCTGCAGTGGCAGTGCGCTGCACTCATGGCGGTTCTTGTATCACCCCCCATTGGAGACATCAATCCCTACAAATTACTACTCTTCTCTCGAGTACAGACCATTTCTAACCTCTTACACCCAAATCATCGACACATTCTGAGTCGAGAGCAGAGTCTTGGTTTGGAGATGGTTCTCTCCAGGGCTGTGGCATTGCTCTCTACGGCAGATATGCACTGGGTTGAGGATCACAACCAGGAGGATTATGAAGATGATGACGAAACGGATTATGGTGATTGGAATGACGAAGTTGGAGCAATCATAGTTTGGGAGCTTGAGCGTGAAGAGGAGGAGGATCGCAGAAGGAGGGATGCTGCTGAGCAGGAGGTGCAACTGGAAAACTAAAGGGGTAGATAATTGGTCACTGAGTATCCACCATTCCCTTTGTGTTTCTCACAGAGTTTTCGCAATATTACGTCCCAGTATAGCATAGTATTTCTTAGTAGTTGGTGATTGCGCCATAGCCAGAGTTATTTAGGAAAAGGAAATCGGTACTGGAGCCTTAATACATCTGGTATTAGCACATAAGCGAAAAGTATTGTATTTTTCAGGATTTGATCGAATCCGATGGAAATCGATCACTGTCGGTACTGGGCAGTATTTTTTGGTAATTGGTAATATTAGAATTGATCGATATAGTTCAAAAACGATCAAAGCCTGGCAACAGCACCGCAAAAACGATTGGATCTTGTAATAGTAATGCATAAGCATCAGACTGTCATGGGATTAAACGACATACAACCCGTGCTGGTAGTTGGCTGATTTAGATAACAGTTGGTTGAACTATGGCTCGATGTATCGTGGATCCACCAGATGGCTGCTAATTGTTCATGCACAACTCCAACAGCCATTATCAAAACCTTCAAAACCCACGATCGGAGTCTGCCAATCTCTTCCTCATTGCCGAATCAGCTTTCCACATCCACTACAGCAGTATCGCTGGTGCCGATTGGACTATATGTGGATATCTAGACACGCGAAGTTGGTGATCGAAATACTTCGAAACCGATCACTGTCTGTACTGGGAAGTATTTGTCGGTAATTGGTAATTGTGGATTTGATCGATATAATACAAAAGCGATCAAAGCCTTGAAGGAGCACAACAGGATAGCTGAGACTTAGAAATAAATTCAAGAATGGCAACTACCTACGTACACAGGATATTATCTACAAATACAATGTCGCCATGCAAGCTATTGAAACTTCAAATAATACTGCCAATTTCCCCAGAGAATTACCGGAAACAATCCCATAATACGATGTATCAATAAATACCCTACAGTAGGTAATAGTGAAAACAAATTCAACACATTCGAGCTCATCCAACCAAAAAGAAAACTGACTACTACTCACAGGTATCGATGTATACTAAAGATGCAAAGAAATTATATGCTGACATGACTCAAACCCTACAATTGCCAGTGTTGTCCCAAATTGGATTGCAAATTCTTCAGCTCGCGACTGGAAACTGGAAAACCTCCTGCACTTCCTGATCCTCGATTACGCTGCCGTGTATCTTTTCTCTTCTGGGCCGATGCCTTCATTGCTTCGCGCTGGGATTTCCAAGTCTCGAGATGCGCCGCTGTGGTGTTGTGGGGTTAGGCTTGAAATGTCTGGGCTTCTGGCCACGTTCCTTCCTGGCAAACACCTTTGCTGTACCCTTGTAGAGGTTTTTGACCTTCAAAAGCATTAGCAAATGCAATTGCCAGTAGGAACACATATCTACCATATCCATACAGCCTTCAGGTCCAAGCCTCTGTAGAACATGTAGAAGCTCTAGCACATCCGGGTCCAAACCAAAATTGCGACTGGCTGGTGATCCCACTTCCAATATAGCATTGTTGTTTTCCATCCTGTGGCTCGGAGATGTTGGCTCAGCCTCCAGCGCTACGTCCATATCTTCCGAATGTGCCGAGAAGGATGAGAATGATGGATCTCTGACCGAGGGAGAATGAGGAAGAGAGGGAGAGCAATGGACAGTAGAAGAGTGATGAAGAGCGGGCGAGCTGCATGTACGGCATGCTCTGTGGAGAGGTGATGGCCCAGGTAGAGAACTTGCATATGGCGTGGACATTTGTACCTCACATGTAGATGAATTGCGAATGACATTGAATGTAGAGGATGAAGAACCGTGGGCATTGGTGGATGGAATACGCTCCTCTAGCCATGCCTAAAGACATCAGCAATACAGTAAGCTTATTTATAGCAATTATTCCTACCTTGATCTGCATCTCGCCAACGTGCAAATGTCGATGGGCATTCCAGACAGCCTCAGTACTGATTTCCCCTCCCCCGATGATGATATCGGCAGCCAATCGGCCAATATAACTGCACGTGTATGGAATCATTGGATACCGGAAGTTGTCGTCGAAATTAGCTGCAGTTGGTGCCATTGTGGTTCTGTTGTCACCGGTTTCTGTTGTTGCTGTGAGGTTCACAGTTCGATGCGATCAATGATGGTGGGGTGCATAAACGAGGCGTGCATAGACTTGACCGTTGCCAAGCCGTGGAAAGCGCTATAGCCTTCTAGATATTCAAATGTTCTGTTCTACACGATCCAGTGAAACAGTTGCGAGTTTGGCAGCAATCAGGCATAGGCCTTGGAATGTACTATCGCCTCATATATATGTAAATGTGCGGTTCTATAAGGGCTCCTGAAGCAGTTGCAAGTTTAGTAGCAATCAGGCGTAAGCCACCCATGGAAAGCACTATCGCCTCCTACATAAAAGTGCGGTTTTACAGCTGCTCGCAATGCAGTTGTGAGTTTGGTGGCAATCAGCGGTAAGTTGAGATTTGCGGATCGAAGCGATGATTGTGGAGTGATTAAGCGAAATGTAGGTTCAACCCCACCAAGCCGTGAAAAGCACTAGTATATCTTTAATCTATATATACCCAACTTCCAACTTCTTCATCGGAACTACCTGCTACTATAAAACAATAATCACCCATACGAACAAGCGACCCTACATCAGATACCAACCAAAACCAACTCATACCACTACCACCGTTGAAATGCCACCAAAAGACAGTGTCAAGGTTACTCCCCCACTACGGGTGCCATCTACTGTCTACACGTGAACCAATACTGAACATTACTCCCATTTAGGTCGTTGTCGAACTGAACAACAGTGCTTGTCCCTCCCGCGGCGCTGAAATGCTCGAGAAGAAGTTGAAAACTTTCATAATCGAACAAGCGACGATCAAGGGAGCGGTCTTGACGCCCGATGAGGTGAAAGCGAGGGTCCTGGCACTTCAAAACACCCATGCAACCTACACGGTCGGCAACAATGAAGCCAGGCAGGTTGCCACCTATGTCTGGGATCGTGGCCTTTACGGCACCGGAGAGGCGAAATACAGACAGCTCCTCAAAGCTCTCTATACCAACCTGGATATTCAGAACCGCTCTGCCATCCAGGACAAGTTTAAGGTAAGTAATACCTTGTATTAGGCACTACTGATACTAACTCTTTGTAGAACAAGGTGGCGAATGTTGGCAAAACATACAAGGAAATTATGCGTATGATGACTGACCCAAATGTCGCCTCGCCTGCGGAATCTGCAATGCGCCTCAAGAAGCTTCTGGAGGCTGTTGCTACACGTTCTGGAGGCAAGGAGGCACTCGCAGCTGCTGGGATCCAGCTCTCCTAGATACGTACGGCCGTCACCACCACATTGATAGTTTGATACATTCAGGCAATATAGGGTTTTGGTGAAGGGTAAAATTGGAGTTTTCGAAATAGTGTGCTACTTGATGATAGTTTGCTCTTCTACCATTGCTTGTAGGCTAATAGACATCATCTTGCTTCATCCCTCTGCTGCAACGCATCCTTAATCTTATCCAATCGCTGTACCACACGGTCATATCCATCTCGCTGTACCATCTCGGTGAACTCGCGCATTGTCCGGTATATATTGGCAACCTTGGTCTTTTGGTTGTCATCAGTATTAGCTAATACCAACGATTACTAACCAGTCCATACCTTTACTTTGACATGTCAAGCGAATGCGTCATCATCGACACCGAGATGCTTGTAAAGCCTCAGCATGGCGGCATGATCACCGGCCTTCAACCCACAGTTGTAGACGTGGTGACGAATAATTCCGGTTTGCCATTGGTCCAGATTAAACGTCTCGGCATCCATCTCTTCTTGGAAAATGAAGGCGTTAACCTCTTCCTGTGTCGGAATACGGTCACCATGCTGCTGTCGCGCTTTAACAAATGATCTTGCCAGATGTTTTCGGAGGGTATGGTGGTTTGAATTACGCGCAAGGGGAAGGTGTAGAATGGAAGGCGTCGAGACCACAGGACAAGGAGTACTGGCTGCAGATCCTACTTTGGCAACCGATTGTGATGTTGAATATATCATCGGCGGCACAGCCCCCTTTGCACCTCTGTCAGAGTACACTGAATTGCTATCCATGAAGACTCCTCCGTACTTTGGTACGAGCTAGCCATGTCGACATCCAGTAAGAGCATATTCTGTAGCCTTCCAGGGTCAGGTCGCTCCAGATCTTCGATGCCATATACCATAGATTTGCTTGCTATCCTTTCAGTTTTTCGTGACGGATCTATTTGTTTAGGTGGTTCTGCCATTGCAAGAAGTTGTGAAGGCGATGGAGTGATAGACTCAAGGACTTTGGAGGCCGATGCCAACTGACAGATACCATCGGACCTCTCATCATTCTCGTCTTTCTCCTCTGTACAAGTCTGGCAGCCCAACAGAATTACCTCATTGTGAATCCCATCGGATTCAGCTTTGGGAATGGTGACCGGAGTTGTTTCCGCTTGGGGTTGTATCGGTGCCTGGCGAGCGATTGCTGAACGGCACCGTTCTTTGATTTTGGTTGGCATCACTATGGACTTCCTTTTCCGCCGTTTATTCGGCTGCAGTAATCATCAGTACTATCTACAAGTATTAATGGGTAACCGTCCTTACATTGGGTCTTTTGTGTACGGTGGCCATGGGTAAGCGTGTGAAATGAGGCAATATTGGACAGCTATACATTTGATTCAGACCAATAGAGGAATATAAGTACCTTGCGTGCATGCTTTGATTTTCCTATTCGACTATGAGACAATACCCGCAAATACCGACATGAAGCATGAAAGAATGCGCCATGTGACCGTGTTTCTCAACTTGCACGTCAACACATTGAAAGAAATTACTGATGTTGTAACGCAGAGTACTAAGTGATATCTGACATGACGGGAATCTGATATGGGGCTTAAACCTTCAAAGGAAGGCTGCATGTAAGGTCCTGTAGAATGTATCAGCAATGCTCATCGTCATCAGGAATGCACCAACCAGCAGTTTCTTTGTTTCGTGAAGCTTGTCTGAAAGATTTCCTGGAACAGCTCCCGAGTTGAGTAGCGCCCCCAGCAACTCGGAAACCTTATCCAGCTGCTTTTTGGTGACGGGGATGTCGGCGAGAGTACGCAGGTCCTTCTCGGTCCATCCAATTGATTTGAGCCATCGGCGTTCATTGCTTATTGCGCGAACCACCTCTTTCTTTGACAGTCGGGTTGACTGCATCACCAAAGCAATAGCCTCCTGTGTATCCTTATTGGAGAAGACCATTCCCTTGTGGAAGTATTCACGCTTGGTATCTGTTAATACTCATCCCTTCCAATCGGTTCTAACTATCACTTTACTTACAATGATCATCCATTGAAGTTGAGTATACCGCAGACGGTATTTTGAGTTGACCCGATTCTCAGGCTGCTACTCATCACAGTCGGCCCACTCCACATTGTTACCAACCTGCGAGTCCTCCTGCCTGTCAACTGTGTCCATACCATGAGAGTCGGTGACTTCATTGGTGTATGTATCAACCAAGTAGCTGCACTTAGGGTGTTGTACAGCAGCAGACAACACACGATCCATAGCGGGAGACAACAGTGTGGAAGATATCCTGGAAGGCTGAGGCGAGCTGGCATTCCGCATATCCAACAGCCTCTTCAACCACCGTGCAGTGTCGGCAGGGTTGGCATCAGGGTCGAAGCCGGGATACGGTGGAGAGGCTGGGACGTATCCAGTAGTATCGGGAGGAGATGACGGCGGTGATCTTCCACCGAATGGGGCAGTGGACGTACGAATAGGCGGTGGAAGCGATGGCGACTCAGGAATGTTCTCGGAACTTCCTGAGTGACGTTGGAGTGCCATCGTAGGGGTGCCACAGAACTGGCATTGTCATTTGTAGAGGAGATGTGAGAAGTTGCTGGGTTGGTGCAGATAGATAATATTGTGTAGTAGGGTTGAAGGAAGAGTAAGGGTCAAAGCAAAAGTAAGATCTGCAAAAGAATATACCACCCGACTGTGAAGAATTAGTAAAAAGTGGGTACAGAATGAAAATACACTGTAGGTGGCATTATAACACTGTGCATATAACTTCCCAAATTTTATATCTGTATGCCCAAGTATAGGCGACTACAGGGCTTGACAACTCGCTCAATTATTAAAGCAGATGAATGGGGCAAGGCGCGGACGGAATTCAAGAAACCCTTGAATTTTTGGTCGCGGTACTAGACATTACTGCAGCAGAATCTGACCTGACACCGGTAATAGACATTACCATAGAGTACCGCCACAGTAGGTAGCGGTATTTGTGATGCTGCTATCAGTTCATGGGTAGTTGCTGGTAAAGTACTTTACTGGACGATACCCGCAATTTCAGAGTGCGTGTACGGTATAGCCAGCTATGGGCACATATGGCACGGTACAACAGGAAAAATTATTAAAGCTGCAAAACGATGAAGTAATGAAAAGTATTATACAGTACGGTGCAAGGCTCGGACGAAATTCAAAAAAAAAAAAACCCTTGAATTTTTGGTCACGGTACTAGACATTACCGCAGCAGAATCTGACCTGACACCGGTAAGAGACATTCCCATAGAGTACCGCCACAGTATGTAGCGGTATATGTGATGCTGCTATCAGTTCATGGGTAGTTGCTGGTAAAGTACTTTACTGGACGATACCCGCAATTTCAGAGTGCGTGTACGGTATAGCCAGCTATGGGCACATACGGCACGGTACAACAGGAAAAATTATTAAAGCTGCAAAACGATGAAGTAATGAAAAGTATTATACAGTACGGTGCAAGGCTCGGACGAAATTCAAA